>Ga0272441_10000923_pt1 | contig 64165 bp, 50 predicted proteins | sample SSMProp6N_FD_193582 | JGI IMG/M metagenome (GOLD analysis project Ga0272441, IMG submission 193582) | Marine sediment archaeal communities from Little Sippewissett salt marsh, Falmouth, MA, United States - SSM-Prop-6N | ecosystem: Environmental > Aquatic > Marine > Wetlands > Sediment ... | reverse complement strand
GTTCCTGTTGAGGCACGAGGAGGGCGAATACCGGGAGTATTCAACCGACGAGAAACGAAGACAGGGGCCGAAATAGCAAGCAAATTTTGGGTCAGATTTCTGTTCCACCCCACTAGCCCCCGGCGAGGATTCTGCCGAAGGGCTCGCTGGAGGCGAAGGAGAGGAGGTCGGCCAGCTCCGGGTTGGCGGTCACGAGGTCATCGAGCTCTCCGAGCTCCTTGACCTGGGGGTTCTCGTAGGCGCCGGTCAAACGACCCCAGGCGCGCATGCCAGCGAGGAGGTCGCCGGCCATGAGCAGGCCCACGCGACGGGCAGTGGCCTGGATGCCCTCCAGATACCGCGACAGCACCTGCTTCGGGTTCGCGTTCTTGAAGCGCTCGAGCCCGGTGGCCCACTCGTGCAGCGTGTCCACGTCAGCCGCCTCTCCGAGCCTGGCGGCCATCTCGGCGATGGCGCCTCCCTGGTCTCCGATGAGCTCGGTCACCTGCAGGATACCGCCCACCAGGGCCTCGCGGGTCCCCTCGTCACAGGAGGCCATGGCCACGTGGCCAGGGCGGGTCCATTCCAGGGTGTAGCCGAACAGGAAGCTCGACTCCGCCCGCACGAACTGCCTGAGGAACTCGGTCAGGTACAGGACCTCGGGCTCCTCGCTGTTGATCGTGATCCAGTTGGCAGCGATGCCGTCGGCGCGGAAGGTCTTGCGCCCGGGCAACCCCAGTGCCTCGGTGACCAGGTGGCAGGTCTTTCCCAGTCCGGCGTTGGGGCTCAGCTTGTAGGCAGCCTTTGCGGCCGCCTGGTCCTGCTCCGTCAGGCCCAGGGGCCCGAGGGCCGCGTCCGCCGCCGCCAGCGCCTCGGTAAGGGCCGGCAGGGCCCACCGATGTCGCACCACCTGAATGTAGTCGTCCTCCGACAGCACGGGCTGCGCGGCCTTGTCATACTGCTTGCGCAGGGCGCGCAGCTGGGTCTTGACGTCGGCCGAGGCCGACCGCACGTTGGCCAAGGGCGCCTGCAGGGCCCAGCCCCACCGCTCGTTCCCCTGGGCAAAGGCCATCTCGCCCATGCGGGACACCAGGTCGAAGTAGGGCGGTCCGAAGTTCACCAGCCCGGCGAGGACCGCCGGGAGGCGGTCTGAGTAACGCGCCGGATCTGCCTCGTAGATCTCCTTCAAGGTCACGAGGGCATCCTTGGAGGGCTCCATTTCCACCGATCGCCTCAGGTACCCCTCGGCGCTGTCGGCGTCGGCGAGCCGCTCCTGGTAGAGCATGGCCATGCGCCGCAGGGATGCTGCCTGCTCCTCGGGCGGCTGCAGCTCCAGGGAGGCGTCCAGGATCTCCAGCAGCTGAGCCCAGTCCTCGCGCTTCTCCAGCACGTCCGCCAGCCCCATGAGCGCCGCGGCGTACCCGGGCACATAGGACAACGCCATGTCGAAGGCCTCCACGGCGCGGTCGTAGTCGTCCTCGTTGAGCAGGAAGATCTTCCCCTGGGCCACCCAGAGATCTGCCATCTCCTGCGGGTCCTCGGTGACGGGAAGCAGCGCATCCACCACCGACAGGGCCTGCTCCCGCTTGGCATGCCGCACCAGGTGGCGCAGGGCTCGCCGCAGCAGCTCCGGGTCGTCCAGGCCCGCAGTCATGGCCCGCTCGTAGGCGGCAGCGGCCTCGTCCAGGTTGGCGATGGCGTCCTCCCAGAGCAGGCCCATCTCCCGATAGACCTGCCCGCGCTCGGTCTCGTCCTCCACCACGAGCAGCACCCGTAGGAAGTACTGAATGGCCTCGATGGGTTTGCCCGAGGCCACCAGTTGCTCGGCCAGGGTCTTGAGCGCCTGGGCGTGCAGCGGCTCCCGGGCGAGCACCTGCCGGAGGCTCTCCTGGGCGTCCTCGGGGCGGTCCAGCGCCAGGGATGCGGCGGCGCTGCAGAGCAGGGCCCTGTTCCGATCCGCAGGCTCGAGATCCTCGCCCGCCTTCTCGAGCAGGTTCGTGGCGACGACCAGGGCGCCTTCGGCGTCCTCGTTCTCCAGGTTCTCCTCGGCCACCGACAGGGCCGCCGGCACAAAGCTGGGCATCAGCTCGTGGGCGTGCCGGAGCAGCGGGCGGGCGCGCTCCACCTCGCCGGCGTCAATGAGCTGCTCGGCGCTCTCGGTGATGAGCGCCACGTGATCCGCCAACCGCTCGGTGGTGGGTGGCACGCTGCGCTCGAAGGCCAACAGCCGCCTCTGGGTGGCCGCCTCGGCCAGCTCCCGGTCCCCCAGCTCCGACGCCGCACGGGCGACGCCGGCCCAGACGTCGGGATCGTCCGCCGACACCGCCGCGGCTCGGCAGTACCAGTCCAGGGCCTTGGCAGAGTCCTGCTCCATCGCAGCGGCCCCCAGGGACATGAGCCGCCCGGAGCGCTCGGTGAAGCTGAGGCTCCGCTCGTCGGGCTCGGGCAGCAGGGCCGACTGCTCCCGCCAGTTCTTCAGCCGCCGACCGATGGCCCGCAGGCCATCCATTGCGACCTGGTTTTCGGCGTCGAGGGAACGCGCCTTCCGGTAGAAGAGCGACACCTTGGCCGCCGGCTCCTCCTTCTCGTCGGCCGTCTCGGCGAGGTGGCAGTAGACAAGCCCCGCCAGCTTGGGCGGCAGGAGCTTGGCCTGCGTTTCGCGCATCTGGATGTACTCGCCCCAGGTCTCCTGGGCCGCGGCGAAGCTCGCCAGGGCGCAGGCGGCAGACTCGTCCTCCTGCCCTTTTTGGATCAGCGAGCGGTACACGGCCTCGGCCTCGGCCGACTTCTCCAGCCCCAGGTGCAGCACCCGGGCCAGCTCCCGCTTCACCCGGGCCCGGTCGTCCGGTCGCTCCATGCGCTCGGAGACCTGCTCGAGCAGCTCGGCCATGTCCTCCCAGCGGCTCGCCGCTCGGAGCTGCTCCACCAGCCGGCTGAGGACCAGCTCATCGTCCGGCCGCAGCTTCAGCAGGCCCCGGTACAGGGACTCCAGCTTGTCGTGCTCCTGGTCGGCCAGGTGCTCGTGGCGAATGTCGATGGCCTGCTGCAGGATGGCCAGCTGATCCGCCGTGTCCTCCAGTGCGCCGGATCGTGCCTCCAAAAGATCGGACAGGGCCGACCAGTCTTCCGAGGTCTCGTACAGGTGCAAGAGCCGGTCGTAGGCCGGGCCCACGGGGCCGTCGATGGAGACCTGCTCGTGGAGGGCCTCCTTGGCCCCGGCCAGGTCCTCCAGCTCTTCCTCCAGGAGCCGCGCCAGGGCGTGGCGAATCTCGGCCGCCCGCTCGGGCTCGGCCCGGTGCAGCTCCGCGCGCATCTTTCGCACGTGCTGGGTGGGCTCGGTGAAGGAGCTCTCCAAGGCGGAGAACCCCTCCAGCGCCGCGCTGTTGTCGGCGTCCAAGGCGAGCACCTCGGTATAGGCCAGCAGCGCCTGCTCGGGCTGCTTGAGCTGCTGCTCGGAGATCTGCGCCACCTCCAGCCAGGCGCCCACCCGGTCCTCCTCCTCACCCAGGGTGTCGATGCGCTTGACCAGGAGATCCCGCAGCTGATCCCACTCTTCGCGCCCCCGGTGCCAGGCGATGAGGGCTTCCAGGGCGGGTCGGTTGTCGGGCCGCAGCGAGAGGATGTGCCGATACATGACCGAGGCCTGCTCGGCCTGCTCCTGGTGGCCCTGGTACACCTCGGCAGCCAGCTCGTACAAGGCGATGCGCCGGGCATCGTCGGGGCAGCACGCCGCAGCGGCTCGCAGGCAGGACGTGAGCCGCTGCCAGGCCCCCCCGGACTCGGCCAGCCGCTTGAGCTCGCCGAGGATGTCGTCGGACTCGGGCGCCGCCACCAGGGCCTCACCCGCCAGCTCGAAGGCGTAGTCCGCGTCCTCGAGGTGCTCCTCGTAGCGCTTGGCCAGCCGAAGCATACGCTCGCCCCGCTCGGCGGGATCTCCGCTGCGGGCCTGGGCCTCGAGGATGGGCAGCAGGTGCTCCCACTGCCCGAGCTCCGCCGCTGATGCGCACAGCTCGTCCTCCAGACCAGCGGTCTGGGGCGCGAGCCGGAACAAAAGCAGCTGGAGATCAAAGGCGCCCTGGGCGTCGGAGAGCTTGTCCCTGTGCAGCTCCATGCGCTTGCGACACAGCGCGAACTGCGCCTCGGCATCGGAGCGGTCGAAGAGCTCGGCGTAGACCTCGTCGAGCTGCTGCCACAGGTCGGCGGACTCCGCCAGTCGGACCAGCTCGGAGAGGGTGCCCTCATCAGCGGGATCCAGGTCGAGCAACGCCCGGTACTCCTCGAAGGCCCGGGCCGGCGACTCGATCCCCTTGTCGCAAAGCTCCGCGCGCTTGGCCAAGGTGGCCCGGCGCTCCTGCAAGTCCTCGGTGGCCAAAGCCACCGCCCCCAGCACCGCGTAGTAGTCCTCGTTGCGTCCCGTCTCGCCGGCGAGCCGTCCCAGCTCCTCCACGATGCCCGGATCCGCGTCGGCGTGCAACATCAGGGACTGCATCTCGAGGAAGGCGCGACCCTTCTGGTCCACCTCCGCCTCCAGGATGCGGGCGTGCTCCCGCCGGAAGTCCCGGCGGGTGTCCTCTGTGTCGGCGGTGACTGACAGCCGCCCGTAGATCTCCGCCAGGGCTGGCCACTGCTTGGCGGCGTCGGCCGTGTCTCGCAGGGGCTGAAGCACCTCCAGGGAGCCTCCCTTGAGGCCCAGGATGCGCCGCAGCCAAAACAGCTTGCCGGCGCGCTGGTCGGGGGCCGCCCGGTCGGCCGCCCCGGCGAAGAGCGCGGCCCGAGCTTCCACGCCATCGGCAGAGGTGCTGCCGTGCTCCAACGCCCCGAGGTACTTGTCGGTCTGGTCGGCGTCGGAGTAGTGCTTGTCCAGCTTCTCCAACGCGACCGCGTCCTGCGGATCCAGCCGCAGGGCCCACTCCTCTGCCGCCGCCGCGGCCCGCTTCTTGCCGTCCTCCTCGCGCAGGCTGGTCATGGTGTGCACCAGGGCCGACCGATCGGCCACCTCCACGGCTGAGTCGATCTGCCGCGAGAGGGTGAAGACCATCTCCGCCCTGGCTCCGGCCGCCCGGTGGTGCGTCTCCAGGGCTGTGAGCCCCTCGCCGTCGGTGGGGGCCAGATCCAGCACCCGCTGCCAGGCGGCGATGGACCGGACCTTGTCGTCGAAGTTCTCATCGAGGTTCTGGGCGGATTGCCGCGCCAGCTCCAGGCGCCAATCGGCGTCCCGGGTCAGCGCCATCTCGCGCTCGAGGGCGGTGTTGAGCCCCTCGAAGTCGCCGCGCCGCCGGGAGATGGACAGCAGCTGCTGCCGCGCCCCATAGTCCTCGGGGCTCAGGGCGAGCACCTCGTTCCAGCACCGCTCGGCCTGGTCGTCGTCCTGCATCTTGTCGGCGTAGTGCTCGCCGAGCATGCGCAGCAGCTCGATGCGACCCGTGGGATCCCGCCGGGTAGCGAGCTGCCCCTCCAGGGCTCGGGCAACGCCCTCGTTGTCGGCCAGCGAGTCGTACAGGCTGGCGAGGGCCTCGTGGTACTCCGCCGTCTCCGGACGCAGGGCCACGCACCGCTCCCACAGCTTCGAGGCCTTGGCAGGGCTGCCCAGGTTGGTCTGGGCGATGAACGCCATGCGGCTGAGCAGCTCCAGCTGGTCGTCCCCCTCCTTGGCCCGAGCCACCCGGGACTCGAGGAACTCCAGCAGCTCGTCGTGCCGATCCGTCTGGCTCAGGTACTCCTCCACCGCCTTGACGGCACGGGCGTCATCGGGATCTTCGGCGAGCACCTTGCGGTAGAGATCATAGGCCGAATCGTACTCACCGGCCTTCCAGAAGGCGTCCGCGATGAGGCGCACGAACTCCAGGTTGACGTCGGCTGACACGCCCTCGAGCCGCTGGTCGGACAGGCCGGACAGGGCCTCCCACTGCGCCTCCTGACTGTAGACCGCGGCCATGGTGAGCAGCGTCACCGGGTCACCGGGGCGGCGCTCCAGGATCTGCTGGAGCATCTCCAATGCCTTGGGGCGATCCTCCACACCCGACAGGTAGACCTCCGCCACCTCACGCCTGGAGAGCCGCTGCTGGCCCTCCTCCAGCCCCTCGGTCTTGGCGATGAGGAAGTCGGCGAGGCGCTGCCAGTGGGCCCGGCTGCGGTAGAGGTGCAACAGCTCCCGCTCGGCCTCCTCGCGCGCGTCCTTGAGGTTCCACAGCTGCTCCCAGGCCTCGATGGCCCGTTCGGGCTGGTCCAGCTTGTTCAGGGCGATGTCGGCGGCCTGGCGGGTTCGCTCCAACCGCTCGTTGGGGTCCCAGGTGGGGGCCACCGCGACCACGTACAGCTGGTAGAGCCGGTCCCAGTTGCCGGTCTGGCGGTACTGCTCCGCCAGGAAGGTGAGGGCCTCGGAGTGGGTCGGGTCCTCGTCGGCCAGCAGGGCGAAGATCTCTTCGGCGGCCGCCGGATCTCCGAGCCTGTCCCGGTAGAGGCGGCCAAGATCCAGCAGCAACGTGATGCGGTTGGCTCCCTTGCGCGCCCAGCTGGACTCGTTCAATGCCTGGCGGCTCAGCTCAGCGAGGTCGGTCCACTTGCGCCCCATGCCCAGCTGATGGGACTCCTCTTTGAAGAGAGACTGCCGGGTGCGCCAGGTCTCATGGCCGGGCTCCTCGTAGATCTCCTCCTCGAAGTCCTCTTCGGCGACGTCCACCAGCTCATCGGACACCTCCTCCGAGTAGTCGTCGGCGACGAACTCCTCGTCGAAGCCCTCCTCGTCGAAGCCCTCCTCGACGAACTCCTCTGAGTACTCCTCGGCCGGCTCCTGGGCGGCGAACTCCTCGATCGGCGCATCCTCGCCCAGGTCGTCCGCCAGAGCGTCGAAGGCCCCGTCGACCTCCTCGGCGTACACGGCGTCGTCGTCCACCACCTCTTCCTCGAACACGACCGCCTCTTGGTCTACAGGCACATCCTCGTCGAAGCCCAACGACTCGTCCTCGAAGAGCGGATCGTCCTCGGCGTAGCCCTGTCCCTCACCGGGGACATCGGTCCCCACCTCCTCCTCGACGTAGGCGACACCGCCCTCGGCGTCGAAGGACTCCTCGATGAATTCCTCGTCGAGGATCTCCACTTCGCCGGTGTGCAGCGGCACGGCGTCATCGTACTCAGCGTTCGGGTCCGTGGGATCCCACGTTCCAGGCTCAGGGCCTTGCTGCGAATACTCTTCGGGTCCAGGTTTCTGCTGATCAGAGTCTCGGTCTTTCATCTCGCCCCCAAATGTGTCAGCGCTTCCGGATGAGCGCGGTGTACCCGGCCGAAACGTAATCATAGGAAATGCCGGCTGATTTTGCGACGATCAGGGGCCCGCAGTCAAGGGTGGAGATCCCCTTTTGGATCCCGTGAGCGCGATCTGGGTTTGGGCCTGGAAAACCCGGCCGGCTCAGACGGTCTTTACACCGACGTAACAGTGCATTATCAGGGAGAAGTCAACTTGCCACCGGAGGCGACAACGAATCGAGGGGCACCACTCGACCACCAAAGGAAAGCGGGAGAACATTGCAACCAACGAGCTATGTGAGGCCAATCACCGCCGCCGTGATCGGGCTCGTGGGATCGACGACCGTGAGCGCTCAATCGCCACCGGCCGCACCCCTTGGCGCGCCTCCGCAGAAGAAAAACCGGGCCACTCCCAGACCTCGGCCGGCCGGGCCGCCAAAAACCGTTGCGCCAAGGTCGCCCGAGAAGCGACCCGGGCCCCCCAAGGTGAGGACGGCGGCGATACCCACGACGCCCTCCAAGCTGAAAAAGCCGGGTGACCCGACCGCGCTCCTGAAGCGGGCCGCGCGGTTTCTGCGCTGGTTCGAGCCATCTACTGTCTGGTACCTGCAGTACCGCTACGGGGGCTCCCTCGCCGGCGACGGCGCAAAGGCCACAACCTACAACAGGTTCCGCATCGGCCGCGGCTACCTGACGCTGAAGCTCAAGCCCACCAGGTGGTTCGAGACCCGCGTCACCATGGACACCCACCAGGAGGACGACACCGGGGACTGGAAGGTACGGCTCAAGTACCTCTACGCCAAGCTCAACCTCCCCGTGGAGACCCGGGTGGTCACAGCGCCCTTCCTGGAGTTCGGCATCGTCCACATGCCCTGGCTCGACTACGAGGAGCACATCAACTACTACCGCGCCCAGGGCGTGATGTTCGCCGAGAAGAACAAGCTGCACAATTCCGCCGACCTCGGGATCACGGTCGGGACGCTTTTCGGGAGGAAGCTCCCCAAGAACGTCGCCAAGAAGATGGGGGACAGGTACCCCGGCGGCTGGGGCTCAATGGCAATGGGCCTCTACAACGGCACCGGGTACCACGACCTCGAAAAGAACGAGAACAAGGTCGTCGAGGGCCGGGTGAGCCTCCGGCCGGGTGGACCCTACTTCCCCCACATCCAGCTCTCGTACTTTTTCACCTACGGCAAGGGCGCCCGGAACCTCGTCATCGAAGACGACCCCGACACCATCGCCGACGAGTCGGCCTCCTACGGGCATCCCTGGTGGCAAAACAACATCGCGATGCTGAGCTTCGCGCACATGTACGCAGTGGTCACCGCCCAGTACATCTTCGGTAAGGGCACCCAGACCGGAAGCCAATCGAACTGGCTCTGGCAGCCGGCCGAGGATCCCAACCAGAAGCCGGGCACCGCCAAGAAATATCGGGGCGCCTCGATCTTCGCCGAGCTCCGCCTGCCCTGGATCAAGTCTTCCATCTGGGGACGGTACGACTGGTTCGACGGCCCCTACGCCGGGGGCACGCAGCCCTACCACCGCATCTTCGCGGCCTACGCCTTCCACTTCTGGGGACGGAACAGAAACCTCGTGATGCTGGACTTCGAGTACCTGCTGTTCGACGACGGCCCCGTCGCAAACGCCCGCCAAGACCAGTGGGCGGCAACCCTCACCCTCCAGATCAAGCTCTGACGAAATCCGACGGCGGTGTCAATACACCGCGACGGTGAGGGCGAAGTAGGTGCCGTCGTCGATGTGGCCTTCCATGTCGAAGCCCGGGCTCGTGCCGATGTGGAGGAACCACTCCTCGGGTGACAGGTCGGTGGCGTCGGTGGTGTGATGCAGCAGGATCTGGCCGCCGTCGTCGATCTGCTCCACCTGGGTCACGCCGCTGTGCGGACAGAAGCCGATGCCCAGGTCCACCTCCATCTCCCAGGTCACGTCGTACCACTGGCCAACGGCCATGACCTCGGTGGTGGCAGCGGGCATGTCGAAGTGGCGCTTCTGATGCAGATCCAGGTCGGCCCAGTTGGCCGGGATGGCGTAGAGCCCGGTGCCCGACCCGTCGTAGAAGGTCACGATGGTGCCGTCGTTCACCACGGCCACGGGCCGCACCAGGGTGGTGACGTTGCCGGCGCCGTCCACGGCCTCGGCGGTGAGCTCGGCCGCGCCGTCAGCCACGGTCAGGGTGTCCCAGGTGACCTGGCACGAATCCACCGTGCAGTCGGTCTGGTCCACGCCGTCGATGGCCAGGCGCATCTCCACCACCCCGTTGGCGTCCGAGCTCGCCGCCTCGAGGGTCGCCTCCCCCGAAAAGACGTAGGGCAGGTTCAGGTCGACGAGCTCCACCGTGGGCGGCGTGCGGTCCACGACGACCTGATGCTCGACAGAGGACTGCTGGACCTCTCGGGGTCCGTAGGCCACGACCCGCAGACGAAAAAGCGCCTCGTCCCCGGCGGTCGTATCCCAGTTGATGGTGTAGGGCGCGACTTCGCTCTGCCCCACCACCCGGTCGTCGACCAGCAGCTCCACCCGACTCACCTCGCCGGTGACCGCCACGGTGACCTGCACCAGGCCGTTCACATAGGTCTGGGTCGCAGGAGACGTAATGGTGATGGAGATGGTATCCTGGCTCGGGTCACCACCGTTTTCGCCACACGCGGCCATGGAGACCAGCCCGCAGAGCCCGAGCAATAGAAGATGATTCACCCGACGTTTCATGGCATACCTCGTGAATGATGAATGAGCTGCCATAACCTGACGTCAGATCGATTGTCAAAGCAAAACACCAATTAATCCATGGCAACGATAGACAACACGGTTTCTCGGCGTCTCGGCGCCGTCCTCCTCGCTGCCGCGGTCCTGGGGTCGATCACGGGGTGCCCCCCAAAGATCCCACCCTTTGGGCCGGGGACCGTCAAACCAGGCAACCTCCCGCGGAACGTGCCGAAACTCCTGCGCTTCGCGAAAAAGCGGATCGCCTTGGGTCGGGCCAAGGGGTTCCATCGGCTCTACCACACAGACGCCCTGGTGGCCCTGGAGAAGGCCCGGTCCCTCGACCCGAAGAACCCCGAGGTCCTCCTGCTCGGGGCCGAGGTCAGCCGCCGCCTGGGAGAACGAGCCCGGACCGGCCCCGAGCAGTTCAAGTACGCCGAGCTGGGGCTCCGGTTCACGCGCGCGGGCCGCAAGGCCTTTCCAAAGGTGGCGGCCTACCCCTACTACCACGCGGCCCTGATGGGCCTGCGCGTGGACGCCTACCGGGCCAGCGCCTTCTCCGGCGTGCCCGAGATCCGCGCGGCCTGCCAACGCGCCCTCTTGCTCGACCGGCGGTTCGACCACGCCGGACCCCTGCGGGTCCTGGGCTCCCTCCTGGCCAGCGTGCCCGCCGCAGCGCCATTCAACGGCGACATCGAGAAGGGCACCGCCCTGCTGGAGCAGGCCGTGAGCCTGGCACCCCACTTCCCGCTGAACCACTACTTTCTGGCCCAGGCCTACGCCAAAGACGAGGAAAACGCCAAGGCCGCGCGCCACTACCGCAGGGTGATCTGCGCTCCGGGCAGCGCGGACTGGGATCCGGTCATCGCCGCCAAGTACCGCGCCCTGACCCAAAAGGCCCTGCGGGCGCTCAAACGGAGCGCTTCGCCCAAGTGCAAGTAGATGACCCTGCGCCTCACAACGCTGCCGCTGCTTTTCGTGGTCGCGGGGTGCGCCGGCGGGCCCCGGCCAAACCCCCGCCCGCGCGCCCGGCCGGCGGGCAAGGACTCCCCGGAGGCCATCGCCGAGCGCCACCTGGAGACCGCTCTGGCGCGCGTGAAACGACGCCCCCGGGACCGCTCCGCCTGGCGGAAGCTGCAACGCGCCGCCAGCGCGGCCGGGCAACCGCACCGCTACCTCCTCGCCCTCGAGGCCACCGAGGCCCGGGGCCGACTCCCCAGCGGCCTGCGCCAGGCCCTGGCGCAGGGACTTCGGCGCCGCGCCGCGAGCCTGGCACAGCTGGACGCCCCCAGCGCGGCCTTGCGGGCCCTGGCCCGCGCGGATCGCCTCGCGCCGACGCCGGCCTCCGGGCGGGCCCGTCTCGACGCCCTGAGGGACCGGCTGATCCTGCGCCAGGCTGACCGGTGGCTACGCGCCGATGACGTGGACAAGGCCCGCGAGGTGTACGACGCCTTGGCTCGCCGCGCGGTGCTCGACGCGCAGGACCTGAATTGGCGGCGCGCCGCCGTGGGCCAGACCCGGGCATTGCAGGCCGTGGCCACGGCCCTGCGCCGGCTGCGCGACGAAGCCCCCGGACCGGCGCAACGCCTCGCGCGGATCTATCTGAAGGCCAAGGGGCGGGATCCGTCGACCCTGGTCGCTGCCCTACGCGCGGCAACCCTCGGCAACGACGCCACGCTGGTGAAACGGCTGGATGACCAGTTGAGCAAGGTGGCGCCCCGGCGGCTGCTCGCAGCCGCTTGCAGGCTGCGACGCCGGCCGACCTCCCCCTGCTGCCGCCAGGTTCAGCGCTGGGCCACCACCAACCGGGACGCCCTGGCGACCTGGGCCAGCCTGTGTCGGAGGCTACACTGGGCTCCAGGACCCCGCGCCTGGCTCCAGCGGGTCATCCTCCTGCTGCAGACCACCGGCGATCTGGGCCTCGGTCCCCTGGAGGACCTGGTGAGCGTGTCGCTGGCCCGCCAGACACTCCAGGTGTCGCCGCACAGTCGCGCGCTCGCGCGGCTGGCCGGTCGGACCTCCGCCCGGCGCAAGACGCCCTCGGGGGCCAGTTACCACACCCCGCCAACAACCACCCTCCTGACGCCGGAGCAACGCGCCTTCGAGGCCTGGGCCGCCGGTCGCCCCCGCCAGGCCGGACGTCTCCTCGCGCAGGCCACCGCGAGGTTGACCGCCCTGGGGCCGAGCCCCGCCGGGCCCGAGGCCCGGTGCAGGCTCGTGCGCCTGACCCGGATCGTGCAACAACGCCCCGCCGCCCTTCGGCTCCTTCGACGGCTGACGAGACAGGACCCCCGGTTCCGCAGGCACGTCCTGGCACGGCTGGTCGCCCAGGGGAGACCCGTGGCGGCGCTGATCATCGCTCGACCCGGTGAGGAGAAGCCCGTGGTGGCCTGGCTCCATGCGCTGGGTCAAACCCTCCACCGCTGGGGAATGGCCACCGACAACGCCCTGCGCCACCACTGGAACAGACGCTACGGCGCCGGCCCGGCCAGCCGGGCCTGGCGTCACGTCGCCAAGGGCAGTCGCAGCGCCGGGAAGGAGCGGATCAGCGACCTGGAGCGGGTCCTGCGGCTCGCCGCCCAGGGGCACCTCGCCGCGGCGAGGAGAGCCGCGCGAGACCTCGCCAGGGCGAGCGGCGTCCGGATCCGGCGACGGGGGGCCCTGCCTCCCCAATTCCTCATCTGGTGGGCTTGGCTGGCCCAGGCAGCCGGCGACAAGCCCGCCGCGCTGCGCCGACTGCGGCGGTTGCGCCACCAGGATCCCGGCGGGTTTCGCAACTTGCCCGCAGTGGCAGACGCGCTGCGGTGGCTGGGGCACAAGCGCGCCGCCGGGCGGCTCGCGGACGGGCTCTACGAGCGTGCCCCTTCGGATCCGGCGCTCCTGCGGATCGTGGCGCGAGGGGCCATCACCGCCGGACGCATTGCCAAGGCCCACCTGGCCATCACGGACTGGGCCTCCCAGGAGGGGCGGCCGGACCGAGTCTACCAGGCGGCCGCGTCGTGGATGGCCCGCGGCGGACGCCACCACCGCGCCGCAGCGCTGGCCTCCAAAGCCCTGGGATGGAGCGGTGGGCGACCGCTCATGCCCGCCCTGGCTACCCTGCGCCACCAGTGGGCGGCGCGACGCAAAGCAGAGGCGCGGCGCACGAGGGCATGGCTCCTGGCCCGCTGGCCCGCTGGCAACGGTCGCGACGGCATGTCCCGCACCCTGGCCCACACGATGTTGGCCGCGGATCGGATCGACGAAGCCCGGCGTCTGGTGGTCCTGCACCACGGCCAGGACCTGCGTGCGCTCCTCCGGAAGCGGCGCTTTGCCGAGGTGCTAAAACGTGCACGGGGCGGGTCCGTCCACGAACCCCTCGTCGCACGGTGGCCAGCCCTGGCCGCCCTCGCCGCCCAGGGGCAACGCCAGTGGCGCCAAGCCGCCCAACACGTGGATCGGCTGGCCCGGCTGGCCCCCGAAGCCGAGCCCGTGGCCCTCGCCCTCCTGCAGGCCGACCAGGGGCAGCTTCGCCCCGCCCTCGCCATGTTGGCCCTGGCCCACACCATGCGACCCACCGCCCGCCTCCGCTGGCTGGCCGCCGCCCTGGCGGCCCGCGCGGGCAAGCGGCCCCTCGCCGCCCGCCTGGCGAGCCGCGCCATCCTGGGTGGCCCCTCGAAAGCCTCCGCGCCCAAAGGCCCCGATCTCGCCCGCATGACCGCCCTGGCCAAAGGGCGGCTCTTGCCGCTGGAGATCCCGTGGGCCATGGTGCTGGCCACGCCCGCCGACGCCGGGAGGTGCGAGCCTTGAACGTACGGGTAGCGATCGTGACGGCGGTGGCAATCACCTGGGCGGGCTGTGGCCACGATTCAAAAAAGAAGGGGCCCAAGCCCAGGTCCGCCATCGAGCAGCGGCTGCGCCCGGCGGCCACCTTGGACATCAAGCAGACCGCAGACAACCTCGCCACCGGCCCCGACGACCTGCACCGCCCCTATGTGTTCCGCTGGCCCCTGGACAACATCGACGTGACCTCCCCCTATGGGGTCCGAAGGCACCCGGTGGTCAAGCGCCTGCTCTTCCACTCGGGGGTGGACTTTCGAGCGCCCCGGGGGGAGCCCGTCCTCTCGAGCGGCCCGGGGCTCGTGGTCCAGGCGGGCTGGATGCCCCTCACCGGCAAGACCGTTACCGTGGACCATCCGGGCCGGTTGATCACCCTCTACGCGCACCTGGACGAGGTGCTGGTGTTTCCCGGCCAGCAGGTGGACGCCGGCGCCCCGGTGGGGCTCATCGGCTCCACGGGACGCTCCACCGGCCCGCACCTGCACTGGGGGGTCTACGTCAAGCGAGGGAAGGGTCGCCATCCCCTCGACCCGTCGGACTTCATCGGGCGGACAATCGATCCCCGAAACCCGCCCTCGATCGTCTTGCCGCCCCCACCGAAAGAAAAGCCGAAGAAACCAACACTGGGACACTAGGACCTTGTAAGGCATCGCCATGGCCGAGTACCGCAATCCCAAGCCCACCGTGGACGTGATCATCGAGCTGCCCGACGATCGCATCGTGGTCATCCGGCGCCGGAACCCGCCTCATGGCTGGGCGCTCCCCGGCGGCTTCGTAGACGAAGGAGAGCCCCTGTGGCGCGCGGCGGTGCGGGAGGCTGCCGAGGAGACCGGGCTCGCCGTCACCCTGACCGCGCAGCTGCACACCTACTCGGCGCCGGACCGGGATCCGCGCCACCACACCGTCTCCACGGTTTTCATCGGACAGGCAAAGGGTACGCCCAAGGCCGGCGATGACGCCGCGCAGGTCATGACCTGCGCGCTGGGCGACTGGCCCCACATGGCTTTCGATCATGAGCAGATCCTGGCAGACTATGAGGTCTACCGGGAAACAGGACGGCGTCCGGCGCCAGACAGGTGACAAGCCCCATGGACGAGCTCGAACCCATCGAACGCAAGGAGCTGCTGCGCATCGCCCGCTCCACCCTCCGCGAGTACCTGGCCACGGGAATGATCCCGCCCGGATCGCCCCACCGCGAGTCCCTGAGCCAGCCCGCCGGCTCCTTCGTGACGCTCAAGACCTTGCCCGATGACCACCTCCGGGGCTGCATCGGCACCTTCTCGGCCGACACCCCGCTGCACAAGTGCGTGCAGCAGATGGCCGTGTCCGCGGCAAGCCGGGATCCGAGGTTTGACGCCGTGGCCGCCGACGAGCTGGAGCACCTCACCATCGAGATTTCGGTCCTCTCCCCGCGCGAGCGGGTCGATGACCCGGAGACCATCTGTGTGGGCAAGCACGGCGTCTGTATCACCCACGGCATGCACCACGGGGTGCTCCTGCCCCAGGTGCCGACAGAGCACGGCTGGGATCGGACGACCTTTCTGGGGCACCTGTGCCTCAAGGCCGGGCTGCCCACGGACGCCTGGCGCCACGCAGACACCCTCCTCGAAGTGTTCACAGCACAGGTGTTCGGGGAACAGGACGCGGAGCTGAAGGATCTCTGACCGGGACGCTACTCGGCGTCGTCGTCACCGCCGTCGTCGTCACCGCCGCATCCCTTTTTGGTGAGCTCCTTCGCCTTGCTGATGCACAGGGGGCCGTTCTTGTCTTTGAACGTCTTGCCCTTCTTGTCCTTGCTGGCGTCGGCGCACTTGGTCTTCCACAGGTTGAGGCAATCGCAGGTGGCCTTCTTGAGCTGCTCCTTGCCGCCCGCGGGCTCGGGACGCTTGCCACCCACCACGGCCCAGTACTTCTCCCCCTTGTTTCTGCCCTTTTTGACCTGCTGCTCCTTGAGCATGGGAATGTAGCCGTACTTCTTGCACCCGTCCCACTCCAAGTCGACCTTGGTGACCGTGCGCCGGGCCTTCTTGCCCTTCTTGCCTCCGCACCCGATGGCGTCCAAGGTGCTACCGCCGGAGAACAGCATGTAGCCCAAGCCGAGGACGATCAACACTCCACCGACGATGGCGATGATCTTCGTGTTCTTGCTCATTCTCTCTCCTCCACAGAAGTTGTGTTAGATGCGGATTCGCTTCGGATAGTAACTGCGCATACAGCGAAATGCAACCTGTTAAAGACCGACAATAACGTCCCCTGTCTTACAATGAATGCAGTGCTCATCAAATGCACAGTGGAAAAGTGGCTATAAAATTTAAGCGTTATCGGGACTTCAACATCCCGATGACGATGAAAATCAGAAACACGCCGATGGGGATTGCAATGGGAACAATGGTCATGCCGCCCAGGGCGAACTTCTTCCATCCAATCATGATCTCGCCCACGCCGGTGGCGATGGCAATCAATCCGGAGCCGAGAATCTCCGGCCAGTCGGTCTCGATCTTCAGGCCGAACCAGAAGATCACCAGCCCCACCGCGCCGATGATGATCGGGAAGACCCAACCCGGGAGACTCAGGAACCGGTTGACACCGGACTTGGCCGACTCGTAGTTGCCAATGACATAGTTGAGCACGACAAAGGCGACCACCAGCAGGATACCGACAATCACGAAGGTCCAGAGCTTGTCCTTCCGCATGCCCAGAAACCGCTGCTCGTCATACCGTCTGCCCATGGATCCTGCCTCCTTGGCATGCGCCGCCACAAGGCGGCCCAATGGGCCTGCCTCCCGGGCAGGACGCGTTCGCGGCGCCGAGTGTACCAGAGCGGTCAGGGGGTGTCACCTTTGCAGAGCGAGGCGACGACGCGCGGCTACCGGCGCCGCGAGCTGGATCGCGACGAGCTGCGCGACCGGGACGAGCTGCGCGACCGGGACGAGCTGCGCGACCGGGACGAGCTGCGCGACCGGGACGAGCTGCGCGACCGGGACGAGGAGCCGCCGCGTCGGGACAGGAATCCACGCCGCCGCCCACCCCGCCGCCCCAGCCACCGCCGCGCCCGACGTCGGGCCCTCCGTCGCCGACCCGAACGCCAGCGCCGCGCCCTACGTCGTCTGCGACGCATGCGACGCGCCCAGAATCGGCGCTTGAGCCGGGGGTACCGCTTGAACCGCCGACGGGGGCGCGGGTCCCGGATGACCAGGCCGGACCCGGCATCGATGCGTCTGGACGCCCCCCGGGGATTCCGGACCGTCGGCCGCCTGGGGAGCCTGGGCAAGCGGCTCGCGTGGTCCGGGCGCCGGGTCAGGCCGCCGATGCGAGTCGGACGCCGGGACAGACCGTTGATGCGAGTCGGGCGCCGGGTCAGGCCGCCGATGCGGGTCGGGCGCCGGGTCAAGGGCGCCCGGTAGGGCTTGAACCCGCGCGTCGGTCGGCGGGTCAGCAGGCGATACTGGCCCGGGCCCACGCGCACGTAGCGGCGCGCGTTGTCGGTGTACACCCGACCGCGCAGGTACCGCGGCCGATAGTGCCGGCGGAAAAAGCGTCGCTTGTGCGCAAAGAGCTTGAAGAAGGCCTGGGTGAAGTCCCCGATGAAGTAGACGATGCCCCCCACGACGTTGAACAGGTCGCCGCTCATGGCGAAGGTGTGGCGGTGGGGCCAGGGATAGTAGCACCACCCGCCGCCGTGGTCGTCGTCCAAGGGGTGGGGGTTGGCGTACCAGTACACCGGGCCGTCATACTGGAAGTCGGCCGGATCGCCGATGAAAACGAACTCCCCGCGCGACGCGCAGAAGAGCTCGGGCTCGAAGGGCGGGTACACGTGGCTGTGGCTGCCCTGGATCGCGCACCACCCCGAGCCGAAGTCAGGGTGGATGGGATGGCCTCCGCGGTAGCGGAACTGCTGGCTGAGCTGCACGGTGGATCCGGCTGGGCCGGACGGAACGTACGTCTGGGGCGGCTTGGGACGCTGGAGATGCGTTTCTTGGGCGCCGCTGGCCACAGCCAACAGACCGGCCAGAGCCAGGAGGCAGACCGCAACCAGCGATCGCCCGTGGGACCCTCTCATTCTGTGCTGCATAGAACGCTCCCGAACGGCCACCGGTATTATACCATCGCCCGGGCGTCAGGCCAGCGGGTTATTTCCAGCCCGCCCCCGAGCGTCCGCCACGCCGGGCGCGGATTTCAGAGCCGCGTGCGGTAGACGTTGTGCAGCTCGAAGGTGGGGCCCGTGGATCCGGGGCGCTCGTCGGGGCGATAGAAGATGCCGAAGCAGAGGCTCTCGGTCACGTAGAAGTTCCGCCCGTCCCGGGTCACCTGGTGGGTGGGCCGCAGGCTGCCCACGTTCACATAGTGCAGATCCCGCTGGGGGCCGCCCTCCTCTCCCACGAATCTCAGCGGAATGTGCTGGGGCCAGTGGGTGTGGCCGTAGACCACGTACTGCACCGCCGACCCCTCCTGCAGGGCCATCTCCTCCTTGGCCGCCATGTCCACGTACCGCTCGTAGGGATCGTAGGCCGCGAACTTGTCGTAGATCTTCATGGCCGCGCCGATCTTGCCCAGCCACAGCTTGTCCAGGCTCGCCAGCAGCAGCTCCAGACGGTCCGCCTCGTCCAGGGGGTTGTACCACTTGTCATGGCCCGACGAGGAGAGCCACCACTTCACGTAGTCCTTGCCGTTGAAGTTGGTGAGGGCCCGTCCGATGCAGTGGATGAGCATCTTCTTGTCCTCGGCGCTGACGAAGTGGCGGGTGAGCCACTGCACCACCGAGGAGACCGGCCGCACATTGTCGAGCTGCTCGATTTTTCGGCGAAACAGCGCGATGGCGTCGGCGTTGTACTCGCCCCCGGGCTGGAGCAGGCTCGCCTCGTAGGTCAACCGGGCGAAGAGCTCGCAGTTGATGAGGTCGTTCATGGGCACGCAGTCGTAGTCCTGGGGCTCCAGCCGATCGGAGTCGCCCTCGAAGGAGTACACATCCCACTCGTGGCCGTGCCGGATGAGCACGCCGTGCGCCGGCTCCACGTAGTGGGTGGGAAACCGCAGATCCGGGTTCCAGCCCTGGGTCCGCCCCAGATCCAGGCCGAGGAAGTCGATCACCCGGGCCCGCAGGCCCGGGTGCATGTTGATCAGCCGGTCGCTGTCCCCGGGCAGGTAGACCCGCGAGGGCTCCACGCCACCGAAACGATCCGCCAACCGGTCCCCGAGGATGCCCTTGATGGGGGCCACGTTCTCGTGGGTCATGATCTGCGTGAAGAGCTGTACGCTGCGGTCCAGGTAGCCGCCCTCGCCGGAATGGGGCGGCTTGGCGTGGTCCTCTCCCTCCACCACCTGGAAGTGCCGCCAGGGCGTGTGCTCGCCCTGGAACCAAAAGTGGGTACGGCGCAGGTCGAAGATGTCACCCGCGTAGACGATCTGCACCTGGCTGTGGGGGTTTATGGCGCGCACCTTGGCGTGGGCCTCGGCGATCCGCTCGAGCAGGTCCACGTAGACCTGCGGTTTCAGGTTGTGATCCCCTGCCGTCCCGTCGGCGAGGTGAAGGTCACTGATGACGACTAGCATCCGTTTTCCTCCGGTTCATTGGCACGATGGGCCCCAGGCCCAGACCATAGCCAAGTCCCCTCCCCGGCGTCAAGCTGCTGTCCCCGAGCCAGAGGCTTGATCCGACACAGGGGCGGCGCATGGCGCGTTTGCAACAGCCGCTCGCCCGGATGCCCGTCACCGGGACATGAGCGAAGCTCTGCGGATGCGGCGCGGCGGTGCTCTGCCATCACGCCCGGCTTTTTCTGAGCCGGTCGTAGCTTGTGACCGCCGCCCGGAAGCCGAGGGAGACGATCTGTCGCGTCACCCGGTTTTGGACGACGGGGCTGTGGAGGAGGGACGCCAGGGCCTTCAGGCGCCAGCGATCCTCCCGCGGGAGGTCCGGGAGCGGCTCGATTTCCGGGGGGATGGGCGCGGGCTGGAAATCCTGGCGATGGCCGGGGGAGAGGGCGTAGCGGATCAGGTGGTTGGCAATCACCGCCACCAGGTCCCGGGCCCGCCCTTCGTGACGCCGCACAGGCTCGCCTCCCGAGGCCAGGTCCACGAGCTCCACAGGATGGTAGAAGGGCATCTCCGAGCCGGCCAGCTCTTTGACCACCGAGAGGATGAAGAGGCAGGCCGGACAGTAGATGACCGCGGCATCCGCTCCTGTGGCCTCGATCTCCCGCAGGCGGCGAAACGCCGAGGACATGATGTCCATCACCCGGAACCGCGCGGCGGCCGCGCCAAAGCCACAGCACAGGGCGTGGGTGCGGCTGTGCTCCAGCTCCACGATGTCGCAGCCGGTGCGCCGGATGATGTCGCGATTGATCTCCTGCAGACGGCCGCGCTGCAGCTTGGAGAGGCAGTTGTCGTGCACGGTCACCCGCAGGGGCAGGCTCTTTTGGATCTCGATCTTGTTTGACTGCAGCCTCTCGAGCAACCATTCATCCAGCGAGATCACCTCGAAGTCGAAGCGAGCGCCGAACCGCCGCGGCAGGATCTCGGCGAGCACCATGGCCTCGGCGCTCATGGAGCAGATCACCCTCTTGACGCCCAGGTCGCCAAAGACGCGCTCCAGGCGGCGGGTGATCTGCTCTACCAGGTCGAAGCGGCCGGTCTTGTAGATGTCCCCGGCGCACCCGAACAGGGCCTCAGAGCCCATGATCCGGGGCAGGTCGGCGAGGACCTCGGCCTGCATGAGGTAGGGAACCACGCTGGTGTAGAAGCCGGTGAGGCAGATCTCGTCACAGGGGGAGAAGTCCTCCCAGGAGCGCAGGAGCCGAACCTCGTCGGCGGGCAGCAGCGCCTTGAGGGAGGACCAGATGTTGCATGGCTCGGAGGGAAGGATCAGGCGGGCGGCGGACGGCAGGCCCTGCCTGCGGCCCGCCCCCCACTGCTCCAGCACCAACTCGTAGGGGTCGGCCCCCCGAGGGCACACCAGGTCGCAGGTGTGGCAGGTGTTGCACACCTCGAGGGCGCGGGACGAGCCGTGGTCGATCAGGTGCGCGATCTCCCGCTTCGCCTCCTTTGGGGACAGCTCCAGGTAGGGGCAGGCGACGAAGCAGTCGCCGCAACGGTCACAAAGGTCCTCGCGGAAGAACCGGAAACGTGCCTCGGTTGTCGCCATGGATCCTCGGATGACCTAGGGCTCGGCCAGGGACGGCACCTGGGGGATCGCCGGGATCCGGTACCGTCGTCGTGACAGGGTCAGGGGCACCTGGTGACGCAGGATGCCGGCCAGGAAGGCCCGGGTCCTCCAGCCCATGGGATGCCGGGGCGCCTCGCCCAGCGCCTGGGAGAGAAGCTCCAGCAGGTGGTAGACGGGGCCAGCCAGGGGGAAGAGCATCCGGCCGACCGAGAGCATCTGCAGACACCCGGCGCAGTACCCCACGGTGTAGTCGGCCCCGGTCTGGTGGGCCTGCCACAGGCTCCTGAGGGTGGCCCGGGTGATGTCCTTGATGTGGTAGCCGGATCCAGGGGCAAAGCCCCCCCCGATGCCACAGCACAGGGCGTGGTCGCGCCGCTTCTTCTCCTCCACCACCTCCAGGCCGAGATGCTCCAGGATCCGGCGGGGGACGTCCATGTACTCCTGCCCCAGGTGCTTGCCATAGCAGGACTCCTGGAGGGTCGCGGTGCCCGAGAGGTGGTTTTCGACCTCCAGCTCCCCGGACTCCAGCTTCTCCAGGATCACCGGCAGGTAGGGCCGCACCTCGAAGTCGAAATCGACGCCGTAGGCAGGGAGCACATTCGTGAGCATGTTGCACCCGGCGGTGCAGAGCACGTTGACCCGCCGCACGCCCAGGGTCTTGAAGTACCGCTCCAGGCGCCGGGCCACCTGCCGCACCTCGCCGAACAGGCCCATGCGGTAGTAGGTCTCGCCGCAGCAGTGGTCCAGGGTGCCCCGGATCTCCAATCCCCGAAGGGCCCGGGTCTGGGTGACGAACGGGGCGGTGATGATGTTGCACCCCGGGTAGAGGATCTCCTCGGTGGGTGACAGGTCGGCCCAGCCCTGGATCAGCGCCCGCTCCTCGGCGGGCATCCGGGCCACCACGTAGGAGCGGAAGTTGAGTGATTCGTGGGGGGAGTAGTACCTGGCGCGAAGCGGAAGCCCCTCCCGCTCATATTGCTCGTGCCAGCGCGTGAGCACCAGCTCCGCGGGGTTGCATCCCTCGGGGCAGATCCGGTCACAGGCAAAGCAGCTCGTACACTCGCGCAGGACGTGCCGGGTGGGCTCCCCGGCGATCAACCGTTGGATCTCATCCCGGGCGGTCTTCACCGGCAAATTCATCACAGGGCATTCACTCAAGCACAGGCCGCAGCGAGTACACGCCTCCTCATCGAACGACTTTGCGGGTTTCAGCGTATCCATTCCGGGCCGCTCCAGCTCAATTCACCACCACCTGCGCGCACAGGTAGATGAGATCCGTCCCGACCGCGCAGCCCAACCGGCATGTGCCGTCCCGGCACTGCCCCGCCGGGCAGAATTCCACCAGGGCCCCGATGGTCCCGTCTGGGTTGCACTCGTGCACCTCGTTTTGGCACCGCTGGAACCGATGCGTGGCGCAACGCGTGGCTCCTGGCGTCTGGCACACCTCCCCAACCACGGAAAAGCCAACACACCGCATGATGCACCTCGTCACCACGCCTTCCAGCTTACGAGCCTATCGGAAGCGCGCCGATGAATCAACGATCGGTCCCCGTGGTCCAGCACGACCTGCTGCAGCTGTGTGACACCGTCCTGGAAACCAAGGCCTCCGACACCGTCCGAGCCCGCCCCGGCGTCGGTCTTCTCCGGATTCTCGTCGTTTCAAACCCTCCGGACTGCCCGGCGCCAGCGACAGCGGCGCCGGGCGGCTCCGCCGCACCCCTGCGGGGCGCGGCGACGTCGCCCAACGCCAGCCGGGGCGAGAAAGTGATCGGACGTGATCCGTAGTCATGGGGCTTTGGGGCTCGTCGTGATACCATTGTATTTGTTCGAAAAAGGTACCCACAGTCGGAGGCGCCATGAGTCTTCCCCCTGGTTGTTTGGCCTTTGTGCACGTTCGGAAACTGCCGGGTGTGCTGGCCACGGCGGCCCTGATCGTCCTGGCCCTGGCCCTGGTCACCTGCACAACAGACTTCACCAGCGATCCCGGCGAAGGGTGCGGCAACGGCATCATCGACACCGGTGAAGCCTGCGACGACGGCAACATCTTCAGCGGGGACGGATGCACCACCCTGTGCACCTACGAGGAGGGCTGGGACTGTGTCGGCCAGCCATCCTCCTGCTCCACGATCTGTGGGGATGGTTTGATTTTGGGCGCAGAGGCCTGTGACGATGGCAATCCCATGGATGGCGATGGCTGCTCGGCTGTCTGCGAATTGGAGGGTGGCTGGACCTGTCTGGCCGAACCCAGCGACTGCACACCGACCTGTGGCGACAACCTGCTCGTCGGGCCCGAGGTGTGTGACGGCCACCTGCTGTCGGTCTCCACCTGTGAGGACCTCAACCTGGGCGATGGCGAGGTGGGGTGTCTGGGCGACTGCACCTTCGACGTGTCCGGGTGCGAGCTGTTGCCCAATTGCGGCGACGACCTGGTGCAGTACCCAGAGGCGTGTGACGGCACCGACCTGGCCGGGGAGACCTGCCAGAGCCAGGGATTCTCCTCGGGCCACCTCGCCTGCCTGCCCCTGTGCAACGGCTTCGACGTCGCGGGCTGCTCCGATGACTGTGGCAACGGTATCGTTCAGCCAGGCGAACAGTGCGACGACGGGGCCCTCAACTCCGACACGACCCCCGACGCCTGCCGCACCGACTGCACGGCTCCGGTGTGCGGTGACGGCGTGACGGACACCGCCGAGCAGTGCGACGACGGGGCCCTCAACTCCGACATCATCGCCGACCGCTGCCGCACCAACTGCTTGAGCCCCATCTGCGGCGATGGGGTGACGGATACGGGCTCCGGGGAGGAGTGCGACGACGGACCGAGCAACTCCAACACGATGCCCGACGCCTGTCGTACGTCCTGCATGCAGGCGTACTGCGGTGACGCCGTCCTGGACACCGGTGAGCTCTGCGACGACGGCAACACCATCGACACCGATGGCTGTCGGAACAACTGCTCGCTGCCGGGCTGCGGCGACGGCGTGGTCCAGCCGGGGGAGGAGTGCGACGATGGCGCTCTCAACTCCAACACGCAACCGGACGCGTGCCGGCTGAGCTGCGTGTACGCGAGCTGCGGGGACGGGGTGACCGATACGGGGGAGGAGTGCGACGACGGCAACGCGTCGAACACCGACGAGTGCCTCACGAGCTGCCAGAACGCCGAGTGCGGGGACGGTTTTGTCGAGTCCAACGGCAGCGTCCCCCATGAGCTTTGCGACGACGGCGGCAATGACGACTGCTCGGGCACCTGCAACGCCACATGCGACGGCGTGGCCAACGTCTGCGGGGACAGCATCATCCGTTGCGGCGAGCAGTGCGATGACGGGAATTCGACGTCTGGAGATGGCTGTTCATCCAGCTGCATGATCGAATAGCGGTGCGGTGGCCTGTGTACGCGGCGGCGAATCGGGACGGGTCCACAGGCAATCGGCCCGCTTGACAGGTTGATGACGTGCCCCATGGTCAGAGACAGGCCTCGGACAATTCCTGCGGAACGGAGCGGAGCGTGATGCGAACCTGGATGGGTGCCACAGCGGTCGTGGCGGGTTTGATGGCGGCGGTGCTGGCGCCGCGGATCGCGGGGGCGCAGTGTGTGCTCGCGCCTGGGCCGGACGTGCTGCTCGGCACCGGGACCGGGGTGCGGGTGGCCATGGATCCGACGGTGGGGCTGCCCGTGGTGCTGCTGGACGACGACGCGGGAGGGCTGTATTTCCGACGATTCCACGGGCCGGACTGGGGGCTACCGGTGACGGTGGACACGCAGGGGCAGACGCCCTTCACAGCCTCCTTTGACCTGGTGCTGGACGACTACGGTCGGCCGCGGGTGGTGTTCGTATCCGGGGACGGCGTGTACCACACGCGGCTGATGAACGGCTGGTCGACGCTGGAGCAGATTCGACCGTTCTCACCGGCGGTGCCCCCGGAGGACTGGGGCGCCTTCACCGTGCGGCTGGAGCGGGACCTCACCGGGCGGTTGCACGTGATCCTCTGGAGCGAGGTGAGCGGCCGGCACGGGTACCACTACGTGGACGAAGGGGCTGGGTTTGCGCTCACCGAAGAGGTGTGCAACGGCGGCCGGAGCCTGCGCGGGGCAACCGACGAGGCGGGCAACCTGCACTTCACCTGCGTGCGGAATGCGGTGGAGCAGTACCAGGTGTACTATCAGGTGTGGTCTCCCGGGAGCGGCTGGACTGGGCTGGAACAGATCACCCACGAGCCGCAGCCGCCTGGTGGTACGGGGCCCTTGGGCTTCTCCCCCGAGATCGGTATCGACTCGTTGGGCGCGCCGCACGTCATCTATCCGATGCACGCCACGGACGACGCCCACGCCGACGGAGAGACCCACTACATCACCCTGGGCGCCTCGGGTTGGACCGCCCCGGTCTTCATGCTGGACTCCTGGGGTCATGGCGCGCATCCGTGCTTTGCCGTGGACCACCGGGACACCAAGGTCGCGGTGGGCATGATCAATCAGAAGATCTACGCCGCGGACTTCGACGACGGCAACGGCTTCAGCGCCTCGGCGAGCTGGTCCACCGTGGGTGGGTTTTGGCACTATCACGATCTCGATCAGGCCCGGGGGCGATTCTGGCACCCGTTCAAGGCGGCCTATTCGGGGGATGTGGGCGACCAGTGGATTCAGGCCTTTGCCAAGAGTGGTGATTGCCCGGGCGTGCCGGTCGCCGACCCTGACGACGACGGCACCGACGACACTGCCGATTTGTGCCCGGGCTTCCCCGACCCGGCGCAGCTCGACACCGACGGCGACGGCGTGGGCGATGCGTGCGACGACGACGACGACGACGACGGCGTGGACGACGCGGCCGATGTCTGTCCCACGGTCTCGGATCCCGGACAAGCCGACAGCGACGGCGACAACCTGGGCGATGCGTGCGAGGACCTCGTTGATAGCGACGGCGACGGCGTCCTCGCGCCCTGGGATTGCGACGACGCCGATCCCGACGCATTCCCCGGCAACCCCGAGGTGTGCGACGGCCGGGACAACGACTGCGACGGCCAGGGTGATCCGGCCTCCTGCGGCGGGTCTGACGGAGGGGTCGTCAATTCCGACGGTGGACCGGCGGGAGACGGGGGAGGGGGCGCTGACGCCGGGGAGCCCGGGGGCGCCGCGGTCGGCTGCTCCTGCGGCACGTCGAACGGTCCAGGTGGCGCGCCGGTGGTGCTCCTGGCGCTCTGGTTGTTGGCCGTTGCCGTTCGGCACAGGCGGTGGTCCGGAACCGATCCGACGATACGCGAGAACCGAGCCGGACAAGACACTTGCGACCGGGAGTGAACCGATGAGACCCACGATTTTGTCCCTGCTGGTCTGCGGCATGGTCGGCCTGTCCGCATGCGATTCCACAGAACCGTCGGGTCAGAGCGACGCCTCCCTGCCGCAGGACGCGGGACCGGGCGCCGACGCCAACGCTGACGCCGCCCCGTTGGATGCAGCGGCGGCGGACGCTGCTGCCATGGACAGCGCCGTGCCGGATGCGGCGCCCCCCGACGCCGCGGTGCCGACCGCCTGCTCAAACTACCCGTGCCCCGCGGGCGCGACCTGCTACGAAGACAACGGGCTGGTGCACGCGCCGACGCCGGCCTATCCGGTGCACCGACTCACCTACACCCCTCCGGCAGGCACCTACACCAGGTTCCGCCTCGAGATGGATGTGTACCACGGCGGTTGGTCCGCCTCCGGCGGCCTGCGCCACAACCTGTTCTGGCTGGCACGGGACGCTCGCAACTTCGACTTGATCGGCTACGCCAACTTCGAAATGCCGAGCACCGTGCACCTGGTTCACGGCTACGGAATGGTTCACGGCGACAAGACGAAGCTCCGCACCAACGCATCGCTGCCAGAGTATGAAACGTACCACCTCAGCTACACCTACGACCCCGGCGGCCAGACCCTGAGCTTCACGGTCACCCGGGGGGGGAACGTCGTGTCCAGCCAGACCGACACCCCCAATGTCACGTCCATCTCGTGGAACGGCAGCGTCACCATCGACATCGACTTCGGCTTCGTCGAAGGCCTCAACCCCACCGAGCCCGCCACCTACGGCTGGGAGTACCGCAACGTCTGCCTACAGATGATCCCGTGAGCACCGGGCTCGTCTCACCCGACGCCGAACCTCGGCCGCGCTCCCGAGACCCGGGCGACCCGGGTGAACCAGGCAACCCCGACGACCCCGACGACCCCGACGACCCCGACGACCCCGACGGCCCTCAAGAAGATGAAGAGGTGCTGGTCCGAAGCCCGTGTGTGTGTCCACAAGTCAACCACGAATTCGCAGTCGAGAGGGCGGGGTCCTGTTGTACAACCCCGGCGGTGACCCACCACCATGGGGCACCGCGCTGTCCAGGGCCGCCGGCATCGGCGGTCATCTCTTCACCTTGGCGTGGAGTCGGCGCAGCTTCCAGGCGACGCCGTCTGTGGGCAGGTCGCGGTGGGCACGCTCGCACGCGGCCAGCGCACAACGCCACCGCTGTAGCTTCTCGCAGGCCAGGGTGATCTCCAGCCAGGCGCGAGGGTTGCGACGATCGGTGCGGGCAGCCTGTCGCGCCCGGACGAGGGCCTCGGGGGCATTGCCGGCACCGCGCGCTCGCGTTGCCCGGCTGCGCTGGACCTCGGAGACCAACCGAACGGAGAGGAGGGCCGTGGCGATGAGCAGCGCCACCACCACGGGCGCGATCCGCGCGCGCGACGCGGGGGCCGGGGGCCCCAGCCGAACGCCGAGGGCGATGGCCGCCAGCGCCTGGGTGGGCGGGAAGAACACCAGGGGCGCTGCCAGTCCTCCGATCACCGCGGCGACCAGGCAGGCGGCCGAAGCGCCCCGCCAACGGTCGCCCGGCGGTTTTCTGCGCCACGCCAGCCACACCAGCCACGCCCCCAGCCCGACGCCGAAGATCCCCAGATCCCACAGCACCTCCACAACGTCGGCGTGGGCGTGCCGCAAGTCGGAGCGATACCGCGCCTGTTCCGGATGGTTGTCCAGGTACCGGCGCTGTTGGTCGGGCCATCTGCGGACGAAGCCTTCGGGCCCGGCGCCCAGACACAGGGACCGGGGGAGTGAGGAGAGGTGGACCTGCCAGAGATAGAGCCGGCCTCGCGCGGAGCCGGTTCGCGAAACCAGATCCGCCGCCCGCGAGCCCAGCCTGGCGCGTCGGGTCACTCGGTCCACCACCACCGCCGACACCAGAGCGGCGAGCAAGATCGCCAGTCCGGGCAATACCAGCAAACGCCACCGGAAGGCCGGGGGACGGATCCAAAACGGGAGGGTCGCGCCGGCCATCACCCACGCGACCCGCGATCCCGACAGCACGATGCCGCCAAGGATGGCGACCAAGCCCAGCGACGCCCCCACGAGACGCAGGACGTGCCCATCCCGGCGCGGTGTGGCCGCCGCACGCCCGAGCCCTGCCCACGCCAGCAGCACCGTGCCGGACCACGGCAGCAGCAGCGCGAGGGTCCAGCCGAGGTGATTCGGGCCTCCCAGGGTGCCGACCACCCGGCGACCGAAGAACCCCGTGAGCTGGGCGTTGAACAGGGGCGCCCCCAAGGCCTGGAGCCAGGCGACCAGGGCCAGGCTGAGCGAGAGTGCGGTGAGCGCCCGGGCGAGCGGGGCGACCGCTGCAGAACGAGCGACCAGAAACACGGTGGCCGCGGCGAGCCAACCGACCCACCCTTCGACCCGCGCGGTCATTTCGGACCACGCCACGGTCAGCCCCAGCACCGGAGCCCCGATGAGCAGGATCGCCGGCCAGGTCACCGCCAGGGGCCGCCGCGCCAGCAGCGCCCAGGCCGCGAGCGCGGCGCTGCCCAGGACCAGAACCATCTGCTTGGGCAGATCGAGGCGATCGGTGAGCGTCCACCAGGCCACACAGATCGCCGCGACCACCAGGGCCAGCCCGAGGCCGAGCGCTGGGTCACCGCCGCCGTGGGGGTCGACTTTCTGGGGCGCAGCCTCCAGGGTACGGCATGGCGGGCTGGGCGGGACCAAGGGGTGGTGTCCAGGCGACGTCTAACGAACCTGCTGGACGTTCAGCTGAAAAACACCGGTCGTGGCGGTCTGGGTGAAATACGCGACCCGCTTGCCGTTGGGGGCGACGCAGGGTAGAACCCCACCGCAGGTGCCGGTGGTTCTGCAGCCCATGGCGCCGGCCGACCTGTAGCGGTACGGCTTGCCGGGCAACAGCAGCGATTTGTTGGCGGTCTTGAGCAGGTATCGCGTGGTGGTGGCGTTCACCGACGCCACCGTCTTGCCCACCTTCTGCAGACACTGTGACTTCCACAGCGCCTTGGGGGGCGACCAGCCGGCGCCGAAGCTCGTTCCTCCCTGACCGGTGGCCCGCACGGCCCCGGTGCGAGGGTTGGCGTAGACCCACCGCTTGTACTCGGGAAAACCCGAATAAAAGAGGATGTTGCCGTTTTTTGCCAGCAGGGTGGTGTAGACCCCCTTGTACGTGCCCAGGCGCTTGACGCGGCCCGCGCGCTTGGTGACGCTGGCCAGAAAAAGCCCCGGCTTTCCGGCCTCGTAGGGTGAGTGTCCCCAGGCGAGCCTGGTCTTGCTCAGCCACAGCGGATGGTAGCCCTGGTTTGGGGTGACGCGAATGGTCTTGCGGCGGGCCAGGTCCACCACGTAGACGCCCAGGTGTTTTCGATACTTCAGAAGCTGGCGCCGAAAGCCGTAGTACTCGAAGGCCGAGTTGACGGCCAGGCGCTTTGAATCGGGTGACCAGGCCATGGTCGGCGTGCTGCCGTGCAGGGTGATCCGGACCGGCGTGCCGAGTGCCCCGGGGAGTCGTTTTCCAGCCGACGCCTGCCGCTCGTTCATGCCGGATGCTTGAATGGCCATGACCAACGCGATGATCGCGCCAGCGCAGACAAGGGCCTTTTTCGTGTGGTTGCCAGTCCAATCGCTCATCTTGGCGGCCTCCGGTCGCATCGGTGCGGTGGGTGGATAACAGATGCCTTGACAGATCATGCTCGAAAACGGCCCGTGGTTCAAGCAGTCCCAAGGAGGCGACGACTGCCGCGACCTCCAACAACGCACCCGATGGGGACCACGCCTCTTTCCGAGGGAGTTTCCAGCCTGAGACCCGATTCAACGGAGCGAAGGACGCGAGCTCGGATCATCGGGCACAAACGCTCCCGAGACCGAGAGCGACGAGAGGTGCCTGATGGTCTCTTCGGCCAACTGCGCAGCGAGCCGGGTATCCGGATCGAGACCCTCGACCGACGCCCCGATCCCAAGCCGCGAAACGAGCGACATCGTCGCCAGGCCATACCCCACCGGAAAAGTTGCATGGACACCATCGCTGAGCAATTGGATGGATGGCTCCATGGTCTTGAGCTTGGCGAACAAGAGGTGATAGGGGATGAGCGCCAATCCACGATACCAGGCGATTCGCCACCTTCCCGTCAACAGGTACTCCATCCGCTCGATGGCCATGACTCCGTCTGAAGGATCGGAGTCCAGGTGGCGGTCCCACAGCTGCACCTGCAGATCTGGTTGCGCGCCGACGTTGCGGATGGTCGTGGCGTCGAATCCGTCATTGACGTCGCCCCCGTAACCCCTGGCAAACAAGATACTGTACTGTTGCTGCTCGAAGTGGGGCGCCGCAACCTCGAGAGAAGCCTCGTCAAAGACCTTGCTCGGATTGGTGTAGCCCAGGAGAGTGCCTTGGGGCGTCAGGTCTGCCCGGGGCAGGATCTCGACCATACGATCCACCCAAATCTGCTCTGAGCTCGAGCCGGAGGCCATGAACCACAGGTCGCCAACGGCGGAGGTCTCCCGCATCTCCACGCGACCTTTGTAGGCGGTCTCGTAGTGTGTCTTCTGGGCCTCCACCCTGACCGTCTCGAGCGCGGTGTCCGCCAGGTGCGCTCCATGGTCGGAGCCCATCCCGTCCGGAAGATACCCCGTGTCGGCCGCGCTCCTGTCGGTCAGCGTGCTGTACAGCGTCGCCGAGGCGAGGAACACGTCGTCGAGACCCCAGGCCACGTCTGGACCGGTCATGCCCACCGCATCCCAGGCATATCCAGCTGGAACCACCACAGAACCCGTGCCATTGCCCACACGGTACGTCACCTCGTGGTGCCTGATGGAGTTCGAGTCGGGGACCCCTGGCTCTGGCAGGTAGAACCAGTTCATCAGCAGAAGGGGCCTGGCGCCCGCGGCGCGCGCATGGCACGCCAGCACGCGAACCCCCTCGAAATAGAGCTCTGGAAAGCCGACTTTCGCAGCCGCTTCGAGAAGGACCACGTGCGACCAGGGTCGAGTCAGGGGCGACAGACGCCCCTCACGCCCCTCGGGCCGGTAGAAGAAGTTCATCAATGACACGCCCCCCACCGAAATGTCGGTCTCGCTTTGGGAGGCGCTCGCGACACCAGTGACAAGCGAGTCGGAATACGCGCTGTCTCCATCCAGCATTCCCTGCAAGTGCAGCACGAGGCCGTCCACCTCCGGGCTCGGCCCCACGATGAGAATGCGCGGCGAATCGGCGGGTAGCAACGAGGGCTGCGCCGCAGGACAGTCCGTGTCGTACACCCGACCGCCATCCGGTGGGCCCACGGTGCTCGCGTCCGGCGGCCCCTCACTGGTTGCGTCCGGCGGGTCCTCGCTCGAAGTGGTCGAGGATGTCGAGCCTGCACAGGCAAGCAACATCGATGACAGTGCCGCAGCCAAAAAAATCAGCCCTGCACCTGAAACCAGCCCTGCACCTCGGCTCCACTCCATGGATGAAACCATACTCGCTTCGGAACAAATCGGCCACGACGCAGGTCCGCGACCAGGTCGGGAAACCGGAGGCCCGGGGGGCACCCTTGCCGGAGCGACCCGTGCGGGCGTGACAGGTCGCACCGATCCCAGGGAATCACCTGGCGCTGGCCGAGGCCCAAGATTGACGGTTTGTCACTTCCATGCAGTATGGACAGAGACAGCCTGTCAAGCTACCTTGCGTGGCTGCCCGGTAACGGCGCGAGATCGCTGGCGCCCTGGCTGGTACGGGATTTGCTTGGTACTCGGGCTCCCTGGCGACGGGGCCGAAAGGACTTGGATGCGCTACCTTTGTCTGACAGCCGTGCTGGTGCTCGTCGGCCTGGTGTCCACACCGGCCCGGGCCCAGATCTTCGAGTTCTACCCATACGACGAAAACAACGATGAGTCCCTAGACAGCGTGGACATCGACGAGTGGGCCAACATGGCGCGCTGCCTGTGCGACGCCTACAACGAGAGCGACGGCACGGCCACCCTGCACATCCGCGTGCGGGACTCTGGCGGCAACTACACCACCGACGAGGTCTACTTCTACCTGGGAGACGACTGCGACAGCGAGTCCACGGCCATCAGCGAGGTGTGCCGGGAGCTGGAGGTCATCAACCACTCCAACTTCAACCAGGAGCAGACCATCGAGGTACCCATCCACTGGGTGGTGGATCCCCTGGGGGGCGAGTGCACCGAGCAAAACGGCGGCACCACCACCCTGTACGTGATCATGGGCGACCCCAACAACGCCGCGTCGGCCACCTATGTGATCTCCTATGACACCGCCCCCCCTGGCGTGCCCATCTCGGTGACGGCAAACGGAGGCGAGGGCGCGGTGAGCGTGTCCTGGGAGCCCCCCGAAAACGACGACGAGAACATCGAATACTACAACGTGCTGTGTGCCCTGAACGGCGTGCCCCTGACCAGCCCCAGCGCCACCGCGAGCTGGAAGACCACCCAGGAGGTCTGCGACCAGGATCTCACCCCGAACGACATCCCGGACCCGGACGCGGGCGTCCCCGACGCAGAAGTGCCGGACGCCACCGTCTCGTCGGATGCGTCTCCCACGCCTGACGCCTCGGGCATTGACGCGGCGGTGCAAAACGATGCCGCGGTGCAAAACGACGCGGCCGCCCAGGCCGACGCAGGGACCAACCCCACCGATTGCACCGACGTCACGGGCGGCTTCTCCGCCGGGGAGACCTACCCCAACCCGTGCTTCGTGTGCGGCACCGTGGGCAGCACGGCCACGGACCTGCGGATCTCCGGCCTGGAAAACAACGTCATCTACGACTTCGCGGTGGTGGCCATAGACGAGAAGGGCAACGTCAGCGCCGTGAGCGAGGTGGTCTCCGCCACGCCGGTGTTGACCACGGACTTCGCCGAGCACTACTCGGCCTCCGGGGGCGCCGAGGAGGGCGGCTTCTGCTTCATCGCCACGGCGGTCTACGGAGACTACGACCACCCCAACGTGATGCGTCTGCGCGCCTACCGGGACCAGGTGCTGGCCCGGTCCCCTGCCGGCCAGCGATTCATCGCCTGGTACTATGCCAACGGCCCCAGGATGGTGCGGCTGGAGGGCAGGTTCCCTCAGGTGGGACTGGTCTCGCGAATCGGCCTCGAGGGGCTGGTCTGGATCTCGAGACAGCTCACCCCTGGACAGGGCGGCGCGGATCCACAGCGGGCGGCGCTGCCTTTGGGCGTGCTGCTCATCGGCGTGATGGTCGGCCTGAGCCGGCTGGTGGGGAGGCGGGAGGAGGAGCCCGCGACAGAAGATGCAGACCCGGAGGTGACCTCGTGAAACCGCGCTGGCTCCTGCCGGTCGTCCTGGTCCTTGGGCTCCTGGTCGTGCCCACGGCCGAAGCCCGGTACTACGACATTCAATCCGCCTACAAGCCCAGCCCCCAGTGGTTCGCCGTGGAGCTCAAGTTCGGACCCTACAAGCCCGACATCGACTCCGAGTTCGGCAGCGGCGGCGGGCCCTACGACGACATCTTCGGCCGCAAGCTGCGGCTGATGACCCAGGTCACCTTCGACGTGCAGTTTTTGAAAAAGCACGGCACCCTCGGCGTGGGCGGCACCATGGGCATCTTCACGGTCCAGGGCAAGGCGCTGCTGGAGTCCGGCGAGCCATCAGGCGACAAAACGAGCCTCAACGTCATCCCCATGATCCTGCAGCTCGTCTACCGCTGGGACTACGCCGCGAAGCGTTGGAACGTGCCTCTGGTGCCCTACGTCAGGGCCGGGTTTGTCTACGCCTTTTACTGGATCACCCAGGGCAGCGGCAAGCTCGCCCGGTTCGCCACCAGCGGCGACAAGGCCCGCGGCGGCGTCTGGGGCTACCAAATCAACGTCGGCCTGGCGTTGCTCCTCGACGCGCTGGAGCCCTCGTCGGCCAAGAAGCTGGACGCGGAGATGGGTGTAAACCACACCTACCTGTTCTGCGAGTTCGTACACTCGGGCATCGACGACTTCGGCGGAGACCGCATCCGCCTGGGCATGAAGTACAGCCTCCTGGCGGGCCTCACCGCCGAGTTCTAGACATGGTCGCATGGGCTGCGCATCACCCGTCTGGCAAGACGCGAGCGAGGAGCGCGCGCAGCATACTCGACGTACGGGACCACGCACCCCAACGACCAACGCAGCCAGGCGGAATGATGCGCGGTCAAGGCGACCATGTGTAGCGTCCCCGAGGCCAAGCAGCGCTCCATCCACCTCAGGGTCGCCTACGACGGCACCGACTACGCGGGCTGGCAGATCCAGCCCCGGGATCCCACGGTCCAGGGGCGGCTCACCGAGGCCGTGACCGAGATGGAGGGGCAGCCCACCAAGGTCTATGGCGCCGGCCGTACCGACGCCGGGGTCCACGCCCGGGGCCAGGGGGCGAGCTTCGGCACCCACTCGACCATCCCTGCCAATGGCTACCTCCTGGGTCTCAACGCCCTGCTCCCCGACGACATCGCTGTGCTGGAGGTCACCGAGGTCGACGCCGACTTCCACGCGCGCTTCTCGGCCCGGGGCAAGCACTACCGCTACACCCTCTGGAACGCGCCCACCCGGCAGCCCCTCATCACGCGCTTCGCCTGGCACCGGTGGAAACCCCTGGACGACGAAGCCATGGCCCGGGCCGCGGGCCTTCTCGAGGGCGAGCACGACTTCGACGCCTTCCGCGCCGCCGACTGCGAGCGGGACAACGCCGTCAGGCGGCTGTGGCACGTCGGTGTGACCCGGCACTCGGACCTGATCCGGATCGACGTGGAGGGCACGGCCTTCCTCAAGTACATGGTGCGCACCATCGCCGGCAGCCTGGTGGAGGTGGGCCTGGGCAAAAGGCCCCCCGGCTGGATCACCGACGTGCTCGCATCGCGCGATCGCCGCCTGGCCGGGCCCACGGCGCCGCCCCAGGGGCTGTGCCTCGAGCGCGTCTACTACCCTGAGCTGGGCGACCGGCCTCCGGGCTGACAACGCCTCCTCAGCCCGAGCAGTCGGGATCTTCGCTGTCGTCGAGGCAGTCCTCGTCGTCGTCCAGGCCGTTGTCACAGTCCGCCTCGGTGGCGTACACGTGGTCGCAGCTGACCTCCACGTAGGTGGAGGGAGACGGCAGGTCGTTCCGGGAGACCGCCACGGCGGCCTGGTTCGACTGGGTGCACCCCGGCTCGCGGACGATGTGCCAGCAGGCGTCCACCGGCAGGTTCGAATCCACGGTCTCGGGGTGACCGCCCCAGTAGGCCAGGTTCGGGTCGGTGTTGGTCTCGTCGATGGTCCCGCCGGGGAGCACGTGCAGACAGGGCGTCAGGGCGGTGCGCACCTCCCCGGGGGTGAAGCGGCCCGAGATCTCCACCGCTGTGCACTGGGCCACGCAGTAGTTCGGCATTGCGCAAGACGTCAAGGTGGGCGCCCCGTACTCCGCTCCGATGTCCGCGCAGCCCGCAGGCGGCGCCGGGAGACAGCGGGTGGTGATCAGCTGGTCCAGCTTGGTGCCCACCCCGCTCAGGGTTGTTGTGTACTCCGGCTCGCAGATGGACCGGTAGGCCCAGTCCCCCAGGTCGGCGGGGGTGTTGAACGCCTGTACCAGGTTGAAGAGCCGGATGCCGGGCACGGCGCCGTCCATCGTCGTGGTGCAGCTGAACTGCAGCTCCGGATTGCTCATGTCATCGACACCCACCACAGCGCTGAGGCCAACCCCGTCGGCGCTCGGCGTGACCGGCCCGGCCAGGGCCGCCGCCACCACCATGCGGCGGTCCTTCAGCCCGAGCAGCTGCCCGGTGTAGCGGGAAATGGGGTGTAGCAGGGCCGTTACGTCCTCCCGGGGAACGCAGTTCTCTCGCATCCCCACATGGGTCCGGGTGTTGATGTCACAGGTGATGCCGAACTCGAAGCACCGGTAGGAGGTCAGCGGTCCCAGGGTGGAGTTGATGTCTGTCTGGCTGTTGTCGAACAGCTGCGGGTTGGAGGCCGAGCAGTCATCCTCGTCGGTGACGAGCACCACCGCCAGATAAGCGTTGTCTCGCAAAAAACCGGTGTTGGCCCCGTTGCTCGGGTCCAAGGCCTTGTACAGCGCCTCCAGGGGCTGCTCGAAACCGCATCCCACGGTGCCCAGATCCGCGATGCAGCTGAAGACGTCCTCCAGGGACTCGCCCGCGTAGTTCCGGCACCTCGGGCAGCCTGTGTCGGTATCCACCACAAAGGTAGCCGTTGGATCCTGCACGCAGTTGACCTGCCCGCAGTCGTGGCTCACGCAGGTGTTGTCGGGGTTTTTGCCGATGGTGCATCCCTGGGGCTCGACGTCGATGATGTAAGGGGCGCCGCCGGTGGGGTTGGCACAGCTGCCGGTCATCAGCGCGCCGGCGTTTCCGCCCACCTCTTCGCAGTAGGTGGTCGTGAACATGCCCGTGCCAAGATCCGTCGTGGTGACCCCCACGTGCAGATCCGGCAGTCCCCCAAACATGCCGCGCAACACGCTCATCAGCGCCGAAAAATTGGCCCGCAGGGTGGCCTGCTCCCCGGCCATGGACCCGGAGTTGTCGATCACGAAGATCAGGTCCACCTTCCGCTCGCCAGACAGGAGGTACAGCTCCTCGAACTGCCCGTGGACCGGGGTCGTGTTGACGTTGTCGTTTGCGTTGTCGTTGTTGAGGTTGGCGTTGTTGTCGTTGCCCGTACGGCCGTCGAAATTCCAGCAACCGGTGAAGGCGACCAGCAATGCCGCTGCCAAGAGTCCCAAGGTCACCTTAGCCATCAGAACGTTCCTCCCAGGCCCGCATAGGCACCTCGCGGTCCGGCGGTGACCACCGGCATCCACCGGATCCGGGCCCGGGGCTCGGCCCGCTCTGCGCGGTCGGCGCGCTCCGCTGGCTTTCGGAAGTGCAAGACGAACCCCGCGACGGCCAGCGCGGCGCCCACCACCGCCACGACGTGCCCCGAGTAGTACAGGTAGCCATAGGCCTTGTTGTCGGTCTGGTCACCCCCCGCGTGGGCGGCCCAGAGCCCCCAGGCGAGCCCCTCCCCGACCACGGCCAGCGCCGTGCCCGTCACGGCGATGGCCAGCCAGACCGCGGTGCGCCGACGCCGGGGGCCGGTCTGCGGGGTCTCGATCGATCTGGTGGTCCGCCGGTGCTCCGGACCAGCCCGCCGCCGCTCCGGACCAGCGCGCCGCCGTGGGTCTGTCCACGGCCGCAGCCTGACCTTCACCGTGTCGGATTGACCGGGCCCCACCCGAAAGGTCCGCTGGACGGTCAGGTGGCCCGCGTAGGTGACCAGGAGCGTGTGCTGGCCGTTGCGCAGCCGGACTCGGCCCGGGATGGGCGCGGTCACCGGCGGGCGCCCGTCGAGCACCAGGCGCGCGCCGGCCGGGTCCACGTCCAGCCGCACGAGCTTGGTGATGCGGAGAATCTCCGCGATCTTCTTGGCCGCTCCCCCCAGGTAGGCGGGCGCCACGGTCTTGCCGGCAACGCGCTGGAACCGCCTCAGAAGCTTCAAGGCCGGGCCGTAGCGCCCGAGCTTGTAGTAGCACAGGCCGATGTTGTAAAGGTACTTGGGGGCCTTGCTCGCCTGGTGGGCCTGGAGATACAGCGCCGCGGCCTGCTCGAACTCCCCCTTGAGGAAGTGGCCCAGGGCCCGCTTGGACTTGACGGCCACCGCGCCCTTGCCGCCGCGGGCCGCCGCCGGAGCGCTGCTGCCCACCGCGAGGGTCACCCCCAGGGCGACGGCCAGCGCCAGGCGGACGCACCTTCGGGGTCGGGGACCGGGGTGTCGAGGGTTCGCGCGCTGCATGATCTACCTCTGGGCTCACTCGATGGGAATGTCGCTGTCGATGGGCCGCGCCCGACGCCGCATCACCGGAGGCCTGGCGCGCCGCATGGTGCGCATGCCGGGGCGTCGAGGTCTGTACCTGTACATCCCCCTGGGCCCGGGCTTGAGCTCCGCAGGGACGGTCTGATCCCGATCCGGGATCACCTCGGTGCTCGAGGTCCGGTATCCCTTGGCCCTGCAAGTCAGGCGCAGCGAGCGGCTCGCGCGAGGGAGGACCAGTGGATTGCCCTCCACCGCCTTGCCGTCCAGCGTGCACCTGGCTCCGACGGGCAACCCCTTGAGCCGGATGACCACGCGGGCGTCTCCGGGGGGATGCCGGACCATGGGCAGGGGGATCACGCGGTGGGCTGGCTCTGCCGCCGGCTCCATGGTCACCTTTGGTGTGGACGGGTCCGGGGTGTCGGCGCCGCCCTTGGTCCCGGTCTGTCTGCTGCGGTCGAGGTCATACCAGATGGCGCCCGCGCCGAGCACCAGAACCACGACGCCCACCGCAACCATCACCTTGCCCCACGACGCCGCCCGACGGGGAAGCGCAGAGGTCACAGGGGACTCACCGGTCGCGCTCGACAGCGTCGTCTTGGAGACGCCGGTGCTGCCGGCCGGCTGACTCGCCGATCCAGGCGGGGCGGCCGACGGGCCGGCCACCGGTTCCGCCGCGCCGACCTCTGCCCGCGTCGGGCCCTCGCGCACCGTGATCGGTTCCGGCACCAACCCCGAATCCTGGCGCTGGGGCGACGCGTGAAAGGCGCGCTGGTCATAGCCCGACGTGTGTACGAGATCGTCCGTAGCCGCCCGGCCGGCGCTCTGCACGGGCTCCTCGTCACCCGCATGGAGGGTCTCGGCCACCGAGTCGTGGGGGGAGATGCCCGTGAGGTCACCTATCTCCACCGCCCGACGCAGGGCCTCGTGGAAGTCCGCCGCCGAGGCAAAACGCCGCAAGGGATCCTTGGCCAGGGCGACGTCGATGACCGCCTCCACGGCCGGGGAGAGGTGGGGCACCAGCTCCCGCAGGGGTCGGGGACGTAGGGTGTTGATGGACATCACGATCTTGGCGAGGCTCTCGCCCACGATGGGCAATTCCCCCGAGAGCATCTGGTAGGCGATGACGCCCAGGGCGTAGATGTCCGACCGGGAAGTGACCCGGCCGTCGCCGGCGCCGGTCTGCTCCGGGGACATGTAGTACGGCGTGCCCACCAGGGAGTGAGCCGCGGTGAGCATGGTGACCGAGCCCTGGATCTTCGAGATGCCGAAGTCGACGATCTTGACCAGATCGCCTCCCTGGCGCCGTCTGCACAGGAAGATGTTCTGGGGCTTCAGGTCCCGGTGGACCACGCCCTGCGCGTGGGCCTCGCCGAGCCCCGCCGCGGCCTGACTCACGATGGCGAGGGTCTCGGCTTCGGTCATGGCCCCCCCGCGATCCAGGCGGGACTCGAGGTCCTCCCCATCGAGCAGCTCCATGGCGATGTAGGGGCGGCCGTCGGGGGTGAAGTTGAAGTCCATCACCTCCACGATGTTCTCGTGCCGCAGGCGACTGCAGATCTCTGCCTCCCGGCGGAAGCGGTGGTAGAACTCCGAGTCGGGCTCCACCGTCTGGTGCAGGACCTTGATGGCATAGGGGCGGGGCAGCCGCTGATGCTCTGCCCTGTAGACCGAGCCCATGCCGCCCTCACCGAGCTTGCCGGTAATCTTGTAGGTGTTGCTCAGAACCGCTCCGAGCATCGAGTCCACCGCAGGCGCCATGTTCGATCCCTTCCCTGGACGCCAAAATTTCCCTGAATATCAGAGACGGACTATATCACGGCCCCTGCCCGACGGCTACCAGACCTCTGAATACCAGGCCAGGGGACCCGTCTGATTCGGTAGTGATTGACTTGCACAAAGCCGCTGAAAACGTGACACTGGCCCTCATCCATGGCCAGGTCCCGAAAGAAGCGGCGGCGCGATCTGTCCGCCATGGCCCGGCAGGCCAACCACGTGCTGGCCACCGCGGTGGTGGTGTTCACCGCGGCGGTGCTCCTGGGTCGGCTCACCGAGCCCTGGATGCTGAGCCTCCAGGCGTGGCTCCGGGACCATCTGGGCGCGAATGTCACGGCCATGGTGTTCGGCCCCCTCATCGTGGACCTGCCCAAGGTGCTGATCCTGGTGGTGGTGGCCTTTCCCATGGGCCGGGTCACGGCGCCGCGGCCCTGGCCCGCCGGCCTGGGACTGGTGGTGTTGGTGTACGCGTTTGACTTCAGCATTGATTACGTGCTGGGCGCCCACCACATCACCTGGCTGCAGTGGAAGGCACTTGTGGGGCGAGGACTCCTGGCCTCCGGGGTGACCTGGGGCGTCGTGAGGCTGGTGATCCGGGGCCGACGGGCCGCCCGGACAGCGGATCGTCTGGGCGCCGCCTTGGAAAAAAAACCTAAAAAAGCCAAAGACAACCAGCCGCCTTTGGGGGTCGAGGAGGCGGCAGACGAAGCCCCACCAGCGGGCGCCGGACCCGAGGCCGAGGATCCCCCCTGTAAGCGGTCGGCAGGCGAGCACGTTAGTAAAGGTGAGCGATGAGCGGGCCCGTGCCGGACGACGCGGCTGGGCTCGCCGAGGAGCGCACGCTGATCGAGCAGGCCCAGGCCGGCGATCATGACGTGCTCAAACCGATCCTCAAGCGCTACGGCCCGGTGCTGTTTTCCGGGGTGATCCTACCCCGGCTCGGCAACGAGGCCGACGCCGAGGACGTCTTGCGGGACACGATGATGGCCGCGATCGATCGAATAAATACCTTCCGGTGGAAGGGCCGAAGCATCTACTACTGGATGCGCCAGATCGCCATGAACAAGATCATCGACGTCCACCGGAAGCGTCAGCGCGGAGCCCGGCTGGTCACCGCCCTGGCCGCCGAGGCCGCCGTGGATCCACCGCACGCCGACCAGGCCGACGAAGCGCTCATCGCCGCCGAGGAGAGGAAGATAAACCGCGGGCGCATCGCCCGGACCCTCGAAGCCATGAACCCGCGCTATGCCGAAGCCATCCGGCTGCGGCTGGTGGAGGAGCTGCCCCGGCGGGACTGCGCGGCCCGCATGGGCGTGACCCTGGGCACCTTCGACGTGCTGTTCTTCAGATCCGTGAAGTCCTTTAGGAAGAAGTTCTTGGAAGAATGAGCGAGGACAGAAAAGACGACAAGCTCCAGCAGGAGTTGGAGCGCCTGGGTGAGCCCGCCGCGGACGCCGAGGAGATCGCGGCCGCCGAGCGGCTGGCGGCCCGGCTGGAGGGCGCCCTGCACGTGGTGGGCCCGGTGGACGACGACGACGTCTCCACCTTGGCCATGGCCCTGCGCAGCGGCGGCAGGGACACCGACCCAGGGGACGCCGCCACGGACCGGGCCCTCGCCGAGATCTTCGCCGACTCCGACCCGTCCGAGGGAGAGCCCCCAGCCGACGACCTGGAGCAGCGCCGGGCCGATGCCCTGGCCGCCGGGGTGGATCGCATGATCGCCGGCGTCCAGCCCGCCGACACGCCGGCGGACGTGCAGGAGCTGCTGTGCCTGGCCGCCATGATCCGGGTCTCGGCCCACGCCATGCCCATGTCCCCCGGGCGGCTCGAGACCCTGGTGGACCAGGCCTACGGCACCAAGGCGCCCGCCGCGGCAGAGCCCCCGGCCCAGGGACGCACATTCACCCTCGGGCGTCTGGCCCTGGCGGCCGCGCTCTCGGCGGTGGTGGTCGGCGGCGCCCTGGTGATGGGCGGGTACCTGGGCCCGAAGCGCATGGTTTCCACGGAGCAGCACCTGCCCACGCACCTCACCTCGCGCTCCACCAGGGACATCCTGCCGGGTGCCTTCCCACGCACGCAGACCGCTGCCGAGCGCATCGACCTGATTTACCACGACCGGCTGCGCTCCTTCCGGGAGGTGCACCTGGGCGGTCAACGACAGCCTCGACGGGCCAGGAGGAAGCGATGAGCCGCGTCGGGCGAACCCTGGCCGCGCTCGGTCTGGTTCTGTCTGTGGGCTTGGCCCTCGTGGCCGGGCCGGGCGGCTGCACCCGCCGCAATGCCGGCCAGCAGCCCGACCAGCGCCCTCGGGTGGACAAGGCGCTCATGGCCTGTCTGGGGGCCATCCGGGCCTACCACCGCCAGGCCGACCTCCACCTGGCCAGAAACAAGCCCGTCCAGGCGCGCCAGGCGGTGGCGCAGATCGTGTCCATGAAGTGCATCCGGCGTGCGAACCCCGAGATCCAGGAAGCGGTGCTGGACGCCTATGGCCGCCTGGCGCGGCTGCACATGCAGCAGGGCGAGCTGGACGAAGCGGCTCGCTGGCTCGCCAAGGGCATGGGGCGTAAGGGGCCGCCGTCCTTCTTCCGGGCCAACCTGTACATGGTGCACGGCGATCTACTCGACGCCCGCGCCGGGGCCCTGGACAAGGCCGGCAAGAAGACCGAGGCCGACAACCTCCGGCGCCAGGCCATCGACGCCTTCGAGCGGTCCTCCAAGATGAACCGTCGGCTGCTCCAGGACCTGGTCAAGTGAGGAGCGACTGCGCGCGGGCCCTATGTTGCGTGGCCCTGGCCACCGCCCTGACCGGCTGCGCCATGGCCGGCAAGACCGGGCCCCCGAGCGCCGCCTACGAGCCGGCCTACCGGGAGGGCACGCCCCCAAAAAAGAACGCCGTCCCGGAGCCGCGGTCCATCGCCGCCTGGGAGACACGCGTCCAGAGCCACGCGGCCATGCTGGCCAGCCTGGTCCACTCCGGGGGCGGCGGCGCCACGACGGCCCCCGCCGGCCCGCCCAGCCCGGGTCCCCGCGCGCGGCCTCCCCGCGCCCAGCCCCACCGCGCCCGGCCCAACCGCGCCCAGTCCACGTATCCCAGCCCACCACCGCCCGGGACCACCGCGGTGTCCAGGCGGTCCATCCGCTGCCGCCGGATCTGCCGCCACGTGCGCGCCATCTGCTACGCCGCCAAGCGCATCTGCCAGATCGCCGCCCGCGTCGGGGGTGACTCTGCCCGCGCCGCCTGCGAGCGCAACCGCAAGCGCTGCCGATCGGCCCAGGCCGCTGGTGCCCAATACGGATGCACCCTCTGCGGCCGCGACGCTCTTCGATGATGGGCTCCGTGACTTGCCCGGATCTCTTGATTTTTCCAACCCACCTGTGATTTACTGCCGATCGAGAAAACCACTTTGATGTGAGTCGCAGCGAATCCCCTTGTCGGGCTCACACGCATACCATCGGCGTCTGCCAGCGCAGCAGAGGCATCGCGACTGACGTCGACCTTCGCACGAGGCTGGAACCATGCAAAAGGGCGTTCAACCGATCGTCAATCGCTGGGTAAAAAAGTTCGACAAGAAGTTCGAGCCAAAGCCACAGAACCTGATCCCGGTACTGCAGTTCGTACAGGAACAGGAGGGCTACCTGCCTCTCGAGACCATGGAAGCCGCGGCACGCTTTCTACGAATACCGAGGGCCAAGGTATTCGGGGTAGCGAGCTTCTACGCGCAATTCCATTTCACACCGCGAGGACGTCACACAATCACCGTCTGTCGGGGAACAGCGTGTCACGTGCGTGGCAGCGGGCTGCTGCTCAAGGATGCCGAATCGCAGCTCGGCATCGCGCCCGGCGGCACGACCGAGGACCTCGCCGTCACACTGGAGACCGTGGCCTGCTACGGCTCCTGTGCCGTGGCTCCGGTCGTCGTGGTCGATGAGGTGATCCACCACAAGCAGACGCGGGCCCGTCTCAAAGCGGTGATTCAAGATCTGACGAAACCACCGGCAAGCGCAAGAAACAAACCGGCGAAGAAGACCAAGGCCACCCGTTCCAAATCAAAGAAGAAACGCGCCTCGGAGGGGTAGATTTGCGGCCCATCACCCAGCCCCCGCACCCATCATCGTGGCCGTGATGAACTCCGCTCGAATTTGGTGAAGACGTCGAGCGGGAAGGAGTAGGACCTTGCGGAAGACGAAACTGTCCAGTCGTGGGGATCTGACCGCGCTGCACGAAAAGCTCAAGGGACAGTGGGATCCCTCTCGGCGCCGCATCAACGTTTGTCTCGGTGGCGGCTGTTTGGCCTGCGGCGCGGCCGGGGTCTTCGATGCCTTCACGTCCGAGCTCCAGGAGCTCGGGCTCGAAAAAGAGGTCGACCTGGTCAGGACTGGCTGTCAGGGCTTCTGCGAACGCGGCACGCTCGTATTGATCGAACCGGCAGGCATCCTGTACACCGTCGTGACCCCCGCCGATGCGCGAACGATCATCCAAAAAACCGTGGTCGACGGCAAGATCGTCAAGCGCCTCCTGTACTCTGTCCCGGGCGACAATGGCACCAAGATCAACCGCTTGGCCACGGTCGAGGAAATCCCGTTCTACAAGTACCAGGAACGCAGGGCGCTGCGACTCAACGGACTCATCGACCCGACCTCCATCAACGACTACATCCGCGAGCGCGGCTACCTGGCGCTGGCGAAGGTGCTCTTCGACAAGACCCCTGATCAGGTCATCGAGGAAACGACCCAGTCCGGTCTTCGGGGGCGCGGCGGTGGAGGCTTCCCCACCGGCTTGAAATGGAAGTTCTGTCGGGCCAGCCCCGGAGAGAAGAAGTACATCATCTGCAACGCCGACGAGGGAGATCCCGGCGCCTTCATGGATCGGTCGCTGCTGGAGGACAACCCCCATGCCGTATTGGAGGGCATGGTCATCGGCGCCTATGCCATGGGCTCTGATGAAGGGTACATCTACGTCCGGGCCGAGTACCCGTTGGCCATCAAGCGGCTGCGAAGCGCCATCGTCCAGATGTCTCGGTACGGCCTTCTGGGCGAGAACATTTTGGGGTCGGGGTTCAACTTCACCCTGCACATCAAGGAGGGGGCCGGCGCCTTCGTCTGCGGCGAGGAAACGGCGCTGATGTCCAGCATCGAGGGCAAACGCGGGATGCCCCGTCCCCGCCCACCCTTCCCAGCGGCGCAGGGGCTTTTCGGAAAGCCGACCAACATCAACAACGTGGAGACCTGGGCCAACGTCCCGCAGATCGTCGACCGCGGCCCTGCGTGGTTTGCGAGCCTCGGCACCTCCGGCAGCAAGGGGACGAAGATCTTCTCGCTCGTGGGCAAGGTGAACAACACCGGGCTGGTGGAGGTGCCCATGGGAATGCCGCTGCGGCGCCTGATCGAGGACATCGGCGGCGGCGTCCAGCACGGCAAGAAGGTCAAGGCCGTCCAGACGGGCGGACCCTCCGGGGGGTGCTTGCCTGCGGCGCTGTTCGACCTCCCCATCGACTACGAGTCCCTGGCGCAGGCCGGCTCGATCATCGGCTCCGGCGGACTGGTGGTCATGGACGACGCCACCTGCATGGTCGACCTGGCGCGGTACTTTTTGACCTTCACCCAGAGCGAGTCCTGCGGCAAGTGCACCCCCTGCCGCCTCGGCACCAAGCGCATGCTGAGGATCCTGGAGCGCATCTGCGCAGGACAGGGCAAACCGGACGACATCGACGAGCTGGAGACCCTGGCCAAGACCGTCAAGGAGACGTCCTTGTGTGGCTTGGGCCAAACCGCCCCCAACCCGGTCCTCACCACGCTGCGCTACTTCCGCCACGAGTACGAGGAGCACGTCCACCAGAAGCACTGCCGGGCAGCGACCTGCACGCAGATGGTCACCGCGCCTTGTCAGCACACCTGCCCGGCCGGAGTACAAGCCCATCGATACGTACGGCTGTGCAGCCTGGGGCGGTTCACCGACGCCTACAAGGTGGTGCGGGAGACCCTGCCCCTGCCGTCGGTCTGCGGCACGATCTGCTTCCACCCTTGCGAGACGCGCTGCAAGCGCGGGGGACTCGACGAGCCCATCGCCATCCGCATGCTCAAGGGCGCGGCGGTGCGCTTTGGCCACCGCGCCGAAAAGGGCCTCACCCGCCCGAAGAAGCGCACGAAAAAACGTGTGGCCGTGATCGGAGCGGGGCCGGCCGGGCTCACCGCGGGGTACTACCTGTCGAAGGTGGGCGGCCACGACGTCACGATCTTCGAGGCGCTCCCCAAGCCCGGCGGCATGCTCCGCTACGGGATCCCGCGGTACCGCCTCTCGGAGAAGGACCTTCAACGCGACGTCAACATCGTCCGCGCGGCGGGCGTCAAAATCAAGACCCGCAGCCCTGTCCGCTCGGTCGACCAGCTCAAGAAACAGGGCTTCGATGCGATCTTCGTCGGCCTGGGCGCCCACGCCAGCTGGGATCTCGGCATCCCGGGGGCCCGGTCCAAAGGCGTCCACGACTGCGTGGCGTTCTTGCGCGACGTCTCGGGGGGCAAGCGGCCTCGGCTGGGGGATCGGGTGGCCGTGATCGGCGGCGGCAACTCGGCCATCGACACGGCCCGGACCGCGCGAAGGCTCGGCGCCGACCACGTGACGCTGGTCTATCGACGCACCCGCGACGAGATGCCTGCGGATGCCATGGAGATTGCCGATGCCCTGGAAGAAGGCGTCACGCTCGAGCCCCTCACCGCGCCAGTGCGCATCCGGCGTCGGGGAGACACGGTTCGGGTCACCTGCCAACGCATGGAGCTCGGAGAACTGGACAGCTCGGGCCGCCGCAGACCGATCCCCATCGAGGGGAGCGAGTTCACCGAGGAGTACACGGCCGTCCTCTCGGCCATCGGACAGTTTCCGCTGATTCCCAAGAAGCTCGGCGTGGAGGTTGGCCGGGGCGAGAGGATCACGATCGGCGACGGCACCCTGCAGACCTCCGCCAAGGGGGTCTTCGCCGGTGGAGACGCTGTCACGGGCCCGGCCTCGGTCATCGAGGCCATCGCCCACGGCCGTCAGGCGGCCCAGGAGATCGATCTGTACCTCGGCGGCACCGGAGACATCAGCGAGGTGCTCGCGCCGGCCGACAATCCCGAGGACTACCCGCCGCTGAAGGCCGAGACCCGCGCACGGCACAGGCCGACCATGCGAATGCTATCGCCCACCACGCGCGTTGACACCTTCGGCTGCGTCGAGCAGGGATATACCAAGAAGGATGCCATCGCAGAGGCGAGCCGCTGCCTGCGCTGTGACCTGGAGGACTGATCAGATGGACAAATTCACGATCACCGCCGACGGCAAGGAGATCGAGGGACAGCCCGGACAGACGGTGCTGGAGGTCTGCCAGTCCGGCGGCATACACATCCCGACCCTGTGTCACCACCCCAAGCTGACGCCCTATGGTGGCTGTCGGCTGTGCGTGGTCGAGATCGAGGGGGTGCGCGGCCTGCCCGCCTCCTGCACGACGCCGGCGACCTCCGGAATGAAGGTCACCACCCACTCCGACGTCCTGTATCGCGCCCGCCGCACGATTCTCGAGCTGCTGCTGGCCAACGGGGACCACGACTGCCTGGTGTGCGACGCGAACGGACGGTGCGAGCTCCAAGCGCTCGTCTACGACCATGGCATCGAGCGACGGCCCGAGCCAGAGCCCTTCACGCGCCATCCCATCGACGACACCAACGCCATGATCCTGCGGGATCTCAACAAGTGCGTCCTGTGCAACCGCTGCGTCCGCGCCTGCATGGATCACCAGGTCAACGGCGTCATCGACGTGGCCGGACGGGGCTCTGATTCGGTCATCGCGACATTCAACGACATGCCCCTGGGCGACTCCGAGTGCGTGTTCTGTGGCGAATGCGTCCAGGTGTGTCCGACCGGAGCGCTGCAGATGAAGCAGGCGCGCTTTGCCTGCCAGCCCTGGGAGCTCGAGCGCGTGCCCACCACGTGCACCTACTGCGGCGTGGGCTGCCAGCTGGAGCTCAACGTCAAGGACAACCGCGTCGTGAAGGTGACGTCGAGCCACGAGCTGGAGGGACCCAATGGAGGGAGCCTCTGCGTGAAGGGGCGGTTCGGCACCGACTTCATCGGCCACCCCGACCGCCTCACGCAGCCGCTGATCCGCGAAAACGGGCGACTGCGGGAGGCCGACTGGCCCGAAGCGATGAGCTATGTGGCAAGAAGGCTCACCCAGATCAAGACCGACCACGGGCCGGACTCCATCGCGTTCTTCTCCTCCGCCCGGGCCACAAACGAGGAAAACTACCTGCTCAACAAGCTGTCACGCGTGGCGGTTGGGACCAACAACATAGACCACTGCGCTCGATTGTGACACAGCTCCACGGTGGCCGGTCTGGCCGCCGCATTCGGTAGCGGAGCGATGACCAACAGCATCGCGGAGCTCGAGCACGACGCGGACACGATCCTGATCATCGGATCGAACACCACCGAGATGCACCCGGTCCTGTCGAGCTTCATCAAGCGCGCGGTCCGCTCGGGCCGAACGAAGCTCATCGTCGCCGATCCCCGCCGGATCGGCATGGTGGACTTCGCCGACATCTGGCTCCGGCATCACGGGGGCTCCGACGTCGCCCTGATCAACGGCATCATGAACGTCATCCTCGAAGAGGACCTGTTCGACCACGACTTCGTGAGCCAACGCACCGAGGGGTTTGACGAGCTCCGGCAAAAGGTCGCCAAGTACACCCCCGAGCTCGTCGAGCAGATCTGCGGCATCTGTGAAGAGGACTTGAGAGCCGCGGCCCGGCTCTATGCGTCGGCCAACGCGGCGTCCATCGTCTACGCCATGGGCATCACGCAGCACATCAGCGGCACCGACAACGTGAAGTCGCTGGCCAACCTGGCCATGGTGTGCGGCAACCTCGGCATCCCCGGGGGAGGCGTCAACCCCCTCCGGGGACAAAACAACGTTCAGGGCGCCTGCGACCTGGGCGGCCTGCCCAACGTGTTGCCCGGCTACAAACCCGTGACGTCGCCGGAGGCCCGCGCGGTGTGCGCCGACGTCTGGGGCGTTGACAGCCTGCCGGATCAACCCGGGCTGACCGTCGTGGAAATCGTCAACGCCGCTGAGGCCGGCTCGGTCAAGGCGCTGTACATCATGGGTGAAAACCCCCTGGTGAGCGATCCCGACCTGAATCACGTCAAAAAGAGCCTCAAGGCGTTGGACCTGCTGGTGGTCCAGGACCTCTTTCTCACCGAGACCGCGCAGACTGCCGACGTGGTGCTGCCTGCCGCGTGCTTTGCAGAAAAGAACGGCACCTTCACCAACACCGAGCGACGCGTCCAGCGAGTGCGCAAGGCCGTCGACCCGCCCGGCCAGGCGCGACCCGATGCCGACATCATCTGCGATCTGTCCACCCGGATGGGTTACCCCATGGCCTACGAGTCCGCCTCTGACCTGTTTGACGAGATGGCCCTGGTGACGCCCCAGTACGCGGGCATGAGCTACGCGCGCCTGAACCACGGCGGGCTTCAATGGCCCTGCCCCACGTCGACCCATCCCGGGACCCCGTACCTGCACAAGGGCGTCTTTCCCCGGGGCCGCGGCAAGCTCCACGCCATCGACTGGACTCCGCCCCCCGAGAAGCCCTCGAAGCGGTTCCCCCTGCTGCTGAGCACCGGCCGGGTGCTGTACCAGTATCACACCGGCACCATGACCCGCCGAGCCAAGGGCCCGAGCGAGCGGTACCCCGAGTGCCTCATCGAGCTGAACCCGGCGGACGCAAAGCGCTATGGGATCGGCGAAGGGGATTGGGTCGAGGTGACCTCACGGCGCGGCTCCATGAAGGCGCGCGCGGCCCTTGGCGAGGTCACCGAGGAGGGCTCGATCTTCATCCCCTTCCACTTCGCCGAGGCGGCCGTCAACAACCTCACCATTGCGGCCCTGGACCCCATCGCCAAGATCCCCAGCTACAAGGTCTGCGCGGTCCGCATCAGCAAGACCCAGCCGTAGGCTTCGCCCCGAAACCACAGCCCCGAACCCGGGGTCGGGTGGCGTGGGGGAGGATCCCTTCATCGACGTGTTCACGTGGGAATACGCCTCCCGGGGCATGGGCCGGGTGGGTCGTACGTGGGTTGTGGCGGGGTCGCGTTGCGGTACGGTCGGAAAGGGAAGCTACAGGTCGTTGGGGGTGACCGTCTTGCGCTTGTTGTTCTGCGCGCGGGTCACACCGGCCTTGAGCAGCTCGTGCACCTTGGCGGACACGGCGGCGATGAGCGCACCGTCGGCACGCATGTTGTTGGCCTTGACGACCTCTTTGACCTTGGAGCCGACCACGAGGATCTCCTTGGTGCCCTTCTTCTTGGCTGTCTTCCGCTTCGCAGGGGCCTTCCGCTTGGGGGCGGCCTTCCTCTTCGCGGGGGCTTTCTTCCTCGGTGCGGCCTTTTTCTTGGTTGCCATTTTTCTTGTCCCTCCTGCGGACCCTTCGAAACATCCGCAGCTGTGTGTGCCGGCGAACCGGCTGTTTACGCGCTCTCGCGATTGATTTCGGAACATTTTGCCAGGCTGATCGCCAAAATCAACCCAGTATTTTGCCGAAAATGCGTTTTTTTGGGGTTCTGGGGCGAATTTTTCACCCAGATGCCCCAATGGAAGTCTCCTTTCAGGCTTCTGCGCGGTAACAGGCGTCACTCATCACGCTGGGTCCTGAGCTTCCGTCGCGGCGTTTTGTGGTATCACTCGGGCCAGCCATGACTGCTCGCTCTTCACAAAAGCTGGGCCTGATCGCGGCCACTGCCGTGGTCCTGGGCAACATCGTCGGCGTGATGGTTTTCCTGACGCCCTCCATCGCGGCGAAGCACCTGCCCTGGGACGGCTGGTACCTCGCCGCCTGGGCCGTGGGCGGCGGGCTGGCACTGTTGGGCGCGCTGTGTCTGGGAGAGCTCGGCGCCATGATGCCCGAGGCCGGGGGCGACTACATCTTCATCCGGGAGGCCTACGGTGATCGCACTGCCTTTCTGTCGGGGTGGACCTCCGTCGTCATCACCTTCCCCGGCTCCATCGCCGCCATGGCCGTGGGCCTCTGCTTCTTTCAGGGGCCTGCCCTGTTGGGGGCGTGGGTGCAGCGCCCCCTGTTCACGGTGGACCTGGGCTCCTACACCTACTCCCTCACGGGGGCCCAGGCGCTCGGTCTCGGCGTCATCGCGTTGCTCACCGGCATCAACCACCTCGGGCTGCGGCTCACGGGCTGGGTGCAGACTGCCATCACCGCGACCCCCCTGGTGCTGGTGCTGGTCGCCGGGGTAGCTGTCCTCTTCGTGTCGCCCTCGGGTCCGTTGCCCCCGGCCGTGGCCGCGGGCGCCAAGAGCCCCTGGCTCGGCCTGTGGCCGGCCATCGTGCCCATCTTCTTCGCCTACGCGGGCTGGAACGTGACCACCTACATCGGCGGCGAGATCAAGGAACCCGGGAGGAACATCCCCCGGTCCCTGATCCTGGGCACAGGCCTGGCCGTGGTGGCCTACCTGTTGGTGCAGTGGGTCTTTCTCAACGGCATGCCCGCCGCCTCCATGCCCAACGCCAGGTTCGTTCCAGGCGAGGCCGTGACCCGGCTCTTCGGCGGCTGGGCCGGGAGCCTGCTCACGATCGTCATCGCCCTGGCGGTCATGGGCAGCCTGAACGCAACGGTGCTCGCGGGTGCACGGATCAGCTTCGCCATGTCCGGCAAGGGGATGGCCTTCGGCCTGGTGGGCTCCCAGAGCCGACGCTTCGGCACCCCGGCCGCGGCCCTGTGGATCCAGGCGACCCTCGCCTCGGCGCTGGTCCTGACCGGTCGCTTCGACGAGCTGGTCAAGTACGTGGTGGGCGTGATGCTCATCTTCTCCTGCGTGACCGTCGCGGCGGTCCTGGAGCTGCGCCACACCCGTCCCGACCTGGACCGCCCCTATCGCGTGTGGGGCTACCCATACACTCCCATCGCCTTCTTGCTCTTCTGCGGGGCCGTGCTCGTGTCGCTGTGGCTCGAGTCCTCGCGGGAGCTGCTGTGGGGCGTGGTCATCACGGCGCTGGGCCTGCCGGCCTACGAGTGGATCCGACGCCGCGGCAACCCAAAGGACTAGACCCGACCCGCCATGGACAACGAACAACGCGACCAGGTCCGGAACTTCTTCCGCGACGCCATCCCCTTCAACCGCTTCCTGGGCATGGAGGTGGTCCGCTTCGACAGCGGGCTGGTCCAGCTCACCGTGGAATTCCGGCCCGAATTCATCGGCAACCCGGTGCTGCCCGCTCTGCACGGCGGCGTCGTCTCGTCCCTGCTGGACACGGCCGGGGGGGCCGCCGTGTGGTCCCAGACCGAGCCGACAGACCGGGTCTCCACAGTGGACCTGCGCGTGGACTACCTGCGCCCGGGTCGGCCCGAGCCGCTGGTGGGGCAAGGTCGGGTGGTGCGGCTGGGCAACCGCGTCGGCGTGGCGGAGCTGAGGGCCTGGCACCCGGGCCGCGAGGACAAGCCCGTGGCGGCGGGCATGGGCGTCTACAACGTCGCCCGGCTCTCGTCCGAGGAGCAGGCCGCCTGGCTGGAGGCGGCCGACAGGGATCGCGCCAAGCCGTAGCCCGTCACGATCATCAGCAGGTGGGCCAACCCGAAGAACTGGAAGGGGATGAGCGAGTGGATCAGCCAAAAGTGCGCGGGCCGGCCAGCGAAGAGCAAAAACGTCCCGAGCACCTTCACCGCGAGGATCCACAGGAGCACGACCAGGAGCCGGTCCAGCCAACCTGAGGCTTGACCCTGCCCGGGGGGTTGGGGCAGGCCGAGGCCCAGGTCAGCCGCGGCGCTCCACACCAGCCACCATGGGATGGCGTTGGCCAGCAGGATCATGACCGTGATCCGCACCAGGTTGAGCTCCCCGCCGCCCACGAACCCCATGCGCACATCGATGGTGCCGAAGGCGAACTCCCGGCCGAGCTGGTAAAAGAGCACCAGCTCCACCAGGGCCATGATCACGCCCACCCCGGCGAGGGCGAGGCCGCGGGGGCGCCACCGCACGCTGGCCAGGGCCAGGACACCGGCGCCCAGAAGGGCTGTGACGGCCACCACCTGATCCACCGCCAGTAGCCGGAGCAGGGCCACAGACAACAGGGCCAGGTGCGCGCCGCGGCCCCGACGCCGCCAAAGGACCACCGCGAAGCAGAGCGCCACCACCGCGAAGGAGACGTAGACGAGGTCCAGCCCCAGGCGGGGAGCCTGGGCCATCGCCCAGGCCCCGACCACAGCGGCTCCTTCCACCGAAGCCAGGCTCCGCCAGCGCAGCCCCCCGAAAAAAAACAGCGCGGGGGGCACCAAAAGAGCGATGGATCCTGCCAGCCACAGGTTGGTGGTCTGCCCTCGCCCGAAGCCGAAGGCCAGGCCGAGCCCGAAGGTGGTCGCCAGCAACGCGCCCCCGGCGGCCATCCGCCAGGTCACCACCCTCCGCCACCGTGCCCAGGCCACCAGCCCGGCCACCAAGGCTATCCCCACGAGCCCCACCACCAGGTGCCGCCCGCCCCACCAGCGCAAAAAGGGCAGCGGAAGGAACAGCGCCGACGCGGCCAGGGCCGCGGCCAGTCCCGGATGGTCCCTCAGCCCTCGCTGCAGCTTTCCTCTGAAGGCCAGCCAGGCCAGCACGGCCACCAGGAGCGCGAGCCCTGGCAGGGCGAGCCAGAGCGAGCCGGTGGGATCCCCGTGCCACACACGCTTCAGCCAGTCCAGGACCCAGGCGCCGAGGACCGCCAGGGCAAAGGGCGCCACCGCCACCGGAAGCCACAGCGCCACGGCCGGCCTCCGCGCGAACACGAGCCAGGTCACCGAAAGTCCCGCCACCCCGACGGCGCACAGGGGCGTGGAGGTCCGGGCCGTGAGCAGGAACACGCAGGTGATCCCCGCCGCCGACGCCACCAGCGTGACGATGGCCGGGACCAGGCCCCGCCCCCGGGACAGGGCCTCCCCGCCCGCCAGCAGCATCAGCGGCACGCAGACCAGCAGGCCCAGCACCGCGATCCACAGGTAGGGGCTGGATCGGACATGGGCCAAGCGCTGGGCCGTGGCGCGGTGGATGGCGGCCTCGCTGACCCGTCGGGCGACCCGGTGGCGGCCGGCGGCGAGGGCCCGGGCGGCCTGGTCCAGGAGACGATCCAGCCCAGGGTCTGGGCGCCCGCGGATCTGCCGCAGGTGCGCCCGGCGACCCACGGCATGGTTGTACGCCACGGCCGCGCGATCCCCGTCGTCGAGGGCCAACCCATCCAGCAGCCCCGGCACCTCGGCGCCCCAGGGCGTGCCCACCCCGACCAGGGCCGTCACCGTGGGGGCGATGGCGCGCTGGTCGATGTCACGGCGGCCCGCAGCAGCCACCCCCGGCCCGGCCAGGACGTAGGGGGCCCGGGTGGCCTCGGACTCGCCGGCGCCGTGGTTGCCCACCGCGTTGCAGGCGTGGTCCGCGGTGATCAGCACCGCCGCGTCCAGACCCATGAGCCGGCGGAGCTCGGGGATGAGCCGGTCATAGTCGGCGAGCTTCCTTCGATAGAGCCCCCGGACGCTGCGCTCCTTGTGGGCGGCGTGATCCGACCCCACCACGTGCAGCACGACGAGGTCCCACCGCCCGGGCAGGAGCCGGCGAGCGTCCTTGAAGGCCGCGCGGTCGGTGCGGTACACGTCGTGGATCCCGAGGTCCGGCTGGGGGTGGCTCTGGCGCACCGTGTTCCGGTACAGGTCCACCCAGATGTGATCCCCGATGAGCACGATGCGACGCCCCGATCGGTGAATCCTTCGAAAGAGGGAGTCCCCACGAACGGGCGGCGACCGGAAGTTGTGGATGGCGTGGGTGGGCCGCGGGTTCACGCCCGTGCCCAGGGCGCGCACGCAGGTGCCGGTCATGGTGAACGAGCCCGTGCGCGCCACTCCCCACACGCCCTGCCGCCTCAGGGCGGCGAGGTTCGGCATCAGCGCGGCGTCAAAGGCGGCGTCGGTCCGCATGGCGTCGAAGACCAGCCACAGCAGCCGCCGAGCCGGCGCGCGCACCTTCACCGGGTCGGCCGGCGCGCCGACGGGATCGGGCTCGTCGGCGCCCACGAAAAACAGCGCCACCCAGCCCGCGGTCATGGTCAGACCGCCCAGGAAGACCGCCACGGACAGCGCCACCACCCCGACCACCATCAGCCCCGCCCGTGGGGCTACTTTTTCGTTGGATGTCGTTTCGCCAGCCATTTGGTCACTGCAACGCGCACGCCGATGACCGCCGCGACGGCGAGACCCAAAGTGATGAAGAACCAGTTCCCCTCGTAGATGGCCACCGGCAGGACCAGCGCAGCGCCCAGGAGCACGACGGCGTCGGGCCAGGTGAAATGCGAGTCTTTCTTTTTGGACGGCTTGGCCATGGATCGCGCCTCTTCGCATCCCTGCGCCGCGGGGAAGCAGGACGAAGGTAGCCGAACCGGCGCACCCCGTCCAGCCACTGCGTGGTCCGTTGGAAAGTAATGCCTGGCCGGGCGGGACATGGTAAAGCTGACCCCGATGCGGATCCTCCACCTGTACAAGGCCTATCCCCCCACCAAGGGCGGCATCGAGAACACCGTGGAGCTGCTGGCCGAGTCCCAGGTGGCGGCGGGCCACCAGGTGACCGTCCTGGTCTCCGCAGACGGCTTGCGACCCCGGGTGGAGCGGGTGGCTGGGGTGGCCGTGGTGCGGATGCCTCGGCTGGTGGAGCTGGCCTCCACGCCCCTGTCTCCCACCCTGCCGCTAAGGCTGGTCACCCGGCGGCCGGACATCACCCACGTCCACTCGCCCTTCCCTCCGGCAGAGGTGGCGAACCTGGTGTTCGGCCGGGCCCGGCGCACGGTGCTCACCTACCACTCAGACGTCGTGCGTCAGCGCCACATCATGCGCCTGTACGCGCCTTTGCTGCGCAGAGTGCTCCGGCGGGCGGACCGCATCTTCCCCACCTCCGAGCCCTACCTGCGCCGCTCGCCCTTTTTGCGCGAGGTGGCCAGCCGCTGCCAGGTGATCCCCCTGGGCATCCGGCTCGAGCCGTACAGCCACGCAGACCCCACGGCCACCGCCCGTCTGCGGCTCGGCTGGAGCAGCGACGGCCGCCTCTCGGCGCGACCGGTGGTGCTCTTCGTGGGCCGCCTGCGGGCCTACAAGGGGCTGCACCACCTCCTCCAGGCCATGACCCGGGTGGAGGCGAACCTGGTCATCGTGGGCGACGGCCCGGAGCGCCGCCGCCTCGAGGGTCTCGGCCGCCGCCTGGGCATCGGGCACAGGGTCCACTTCACCGGGCACCTGACTGACCGGCTGTTGCCCGCGGCGTACCAGGCGGCCGACGCCTTCGTCCTGCCGTCGCACCTGCCGTCAGAGGCCTTCGGGCTGGTCATGGTGGAGGCCATGGCGTCAGGGCTCCCGGTGGTCTGCACCGAGCTGGGCACCGGCACCTCGGTGGTGGTGCGCCACGGCGAGACCGGGCTGGTGGTGCCCCCGGCGGATCCCGACGCGCTGGCCCAGGCCCTGGGCCGGCTGGTGTCCGACGACAGGCTGCGACAACGCCTCGGGCGGGCCGGTCGGGATCGCGCCCGCAGGGACTTCTCGGCCCACACCTACGTCTCCAGGACCCTGGACGCCTACGAAGACGTGCTCGGGGGTCCGGCGCGGTAGGGGTCTCCTTCGCAGCTGTATGATCGCGTGAGAGTCGGGCCTACGGCATTCCTGGCGGGATGCAGTAGGAGGGATCGCCGGGGTTGGCCTGGGGGAGCTGGCCACAGGTGTAGCCCTCGGCCTGGCGGCAGTCGGCGTCCACGCCGCAGGGGTCGAGGCAGTACTGTACGTAGCCCAGGATGTCGACGCACACGCCGCCCTGGTTGTCGCAGGCGTTCCCCGGCGTGCAGCTGCTGCCCGTGCAGTAGCCTCCCGGGAAGTTGATGTAGCCAGCGACGTTCGTCAGACACTCAGGGGTGCCGTCAGTGATCCCGCCGCACTCGGCCACCGAGGTGCATGCGTCGCCGACCGCGCCGTCCACGGGATTCGGACAGCAGGTGCCGACCCAGCAGCTGACGTCGTTGTCGTCGCAGTCCGGGCCCAGGCAGGCCGCGCCCACGCCGTACCCGTCCCCGTCGTTGTCAGTGCACTGGGTGGCGGTGCAGCAGGGATCCCCCTGGGTCCAGCAGGTGGGATCGTTGTCGTTGCAGTCCTGGCCCAGGCAGCCCGGTCCCCAACCGTAGTTGTCACCGTCTTGGTCGAAGCACTGGCCGCCCCCACAGCAGGCGTCGCCGGGCACCCAACAGGTCGGGTCCTGCTCGTTGCAGTCCGGGCCCAGGCAGGCCGTGCCCTCGCCGTACCCGTCACCATCGGGGTCGACACAGGTAGCGCCGTTGCAGCACGGGTCGCCAAAGACCCAGCACGTGGGGTTGCTGTCGTCGCAGTCAGGGCCCAGACAGCCGGTGCCGAAGCCGTACCCGTCCCCGTCCTGGTCCATGCAGCTGCCACCGCCGCAGCAGGCGTCGCCAAAGACCCAGCACTGATCGTCCGCGTCGTTGCAGTCCGGGCCCGTGCACAGATCGCCCTCGCCGTACCCGTCCCCGTCGGCGTCGATGCAGGTCTCGCAGCAGGTCCCCTCCCAGCACTGGCCGTCGGTGTCGTTGCAGTCGGCGCCCAGGCATCCCGCGCCCTCGCCGTAGCCATCCCCGTCATCGTCGATGCAATCCACCGTGCCGCAGCAGGTGTCCCCCTGGGCCCAGCACTGGTCGTTGCTGTCGTCGCAGTCCGTCCCCTGGCAATCCACGCCTTCGCCATAGCCGTCGCCGTCGTTGTCCACGCAGTCCACCGCGGGGCAGCACGACCCCTCCCAGCACAGGCTGTCGGTGTCGTCGCAGTCCGGGCCCCGGCAGTCCAAACCCACCCCGTAGCCATCGTCGTCGGCGTCCGAGCAGTCGATCAGGTCACAGCAGTCCCCCTCCCAGCACAGGTTGTCCGCCTCGCTGCAGTCCTCCCCCAGACAGCCCGTGCCGGTGCCGTAGCCGTCCCCGTCGGGATCCACGCAGGCGCTGCCGATGTTGCTCCCGCCGCATCCTCCCGCCGCCAACGCCGCGGCCAGCGCTAACAAAAACATAGTGCGATGCATTGGCCCGTCCTTTCAATTAATGGCCGCCAACGGCCGTCATATCCACGCTACTTTCAGTTCCAGCGGTCGGCAGTTTACCATGGCAACAGCCCACGGGGGAACCCTGGACTCATCTCTTGCGGTTCGATGCGGCTCGGAGGGACTAGAAGTCGCTGTGGACGGTCAGGCGCCGAAGCCTGGAATGGAGGGCTGCGGCGTCGAGCAGGCTGCAGTCCACCTCGCCAAAGAGGATGCGGTCTCCGGCCGAAACGACAACCGCGCGATCCTCGCCCTCCTCGACGGTCTTGCCGTTGACGAGAGTGCCGTTGGCCGAGCCCACGTCGCTGAGCACCAGCTCCTCGTGACTCTGGCCCCGGCGCTGGGCGGCCCGGACGAGGAAGTGGGCGTGCAGCTTCGAGACGCTGTCGTGGCGGAGCACGAGATCGTTGTTCTGGGCGCGGCCCACGCTGATGCGACTCCGCCAAGTGTTCCGGTCGGACTTTTCCACGCGCAGGAGGAAGTGTCCGTTGGTCTTGGCCTTGCCATTGCTTCGCATGGCCCTGATCAAATCCATGTTGGACGGAGATCCCACCCGGGTGGCGAAGCCCAGGGCTTGACTGTCGGGGATCTTGCACAGGAGGTAGATCCCGGCGAACTGCTCAGCGAACCTGTGGGAGGTGGCCTTCTTTGCCTGGCCTGTGAGTCTTTCCAGTAACATCGGTTTTGTTAGCCATTATACATGAATTACACTCATGGTCAACTCACCCGAGCTGATCAGATCTTGCGATGCCCTGTAGAGAGTGATATGGCCTAGGGATGACCAGGTGACAACCGCATTGTTGTAATAATGCACATACTACGCAATTCCCCGCTTGTCCGTCTGGGGAGCCCCATCAGGACTGGGACCCGGATCCTGGCCGGAGTCGTTCTGGTGCTGGTCTGTGGATCCACGCCCGCCGGCACGGCCCCGGGCACCGCGGCCCGGGCCCTGCCCGGTGGCGCCCCCGCGGTCCACCTGAAGGCAGCCTGCTTCGTCCTGGGCGCGAACCGGAACTACTCGGACGAGCGCCCTGCCCACCGGGTGTGCCTGTCGGCCTACGGGCTGGACAGCCGCGAGGTCACCGTGCGCCGCTACGCCAGGTGCGTAGCCGCCAAACGCTGCTCGGCGCCCGTGGCCCACGACGCGGGCCACCCCACCCGCCGCCGGTGCAACTGGCGTCGGGCCGGCCACGGCACGCACCCGATCAACTGCGTGACCTGGCGCCAGGCCAGCGGATACTGCGCCTGGGCCGGCGGCCGCCTGCCCACGGAGGCCGAGTGGGAGCACGCCGCCCGACGGACGCGGGGAGACACCCGTCGCCGGGCCCGGGCCACCTGCTCCTACGCGGTGCTGGCCAGTTCCAGCCATCCGGTTCGGCTCGGCTGTGGCGCCGGCGGCACGCGCCCCGTGGGCACCAGCCCCGGGGACCGGAGCGGCGCAGGTGCAGAGGACCTCACCGGGAACGTCAGCGAATGGGTGGCCGACTGGTTCTCCCTGGGGTACTACAGCCGCAGCCCTGCCACCGATCCCCAGGGCCCGCCGAGGGGACGCGCCCACTCCGTGCGGGGATGTTCTTTCCAGTGCGTGCCCGGCTCCCGGCTCCTGGCACCCACCACCCGGCTCTTTGCGGCCACCTGGGATCCCACCATCGGCTTCCGCTGCGCCCGGAGCCGTCGGTGACCAGCGAGACCCAGCGAGGACGACCGGCCGCCGAGCGGTGGGCCCGGGCAGACGACTCCCTGTGGTCCCGGGTGCGCCCGGCCCGCAAGAGCGACGCCGGCCGGCACCTGAGGGACCTGTGTCGCAACGCCGGACGCCTCATCGCAGACCACGGGCTCATCCGCGCGGGGGACCGCGTGGTCTGCGCTCTGTCGGGGGGCAAGGACTCGGCGACCCTGCTGGAGGTGCTGCTCCGGCTCCGCGCCAAGGCGCCGGTGCCATTCGCCGTCTCCGCAATCGTGGTCCAGCCGGGGTTTGCCGGTTTCGACGCTTCCGCCGTGGCGGACTTTGCCGCGGCCCGGGGCGTGGAGACCTTTCGCGTTGACACCGACATCAGGAGCACCATGGAGAACCTGGGCTGGAACGCCTCTCCCTGCGCCCTCTGCTCGCGGCTGCGGCGGGGGGTCCTCTACCGCGTGTCAGCGGAGCTCGGCTTCAATCGCCTCGCCCTGGGGCACCACGGCGACGACGCCATCGAGACGGCCCTGCTGAACATGTTCTTCTCCGGCCAGGTCCGCTCCATGGCGCCACGCCTCGAGCCCGAGCCCCCCGCGCCCGTGGTGATTCGTCCCCTGCTGACCTGCTTCGAGGCCGACGTGGCGGCCTACGCCCTCGCGCGCGACCTCCGGACGACAGACACGGCCTGCCCCCTGTGCGACGTGTCCATGGACTCGGAGCGCAAGGCCATCAAGCACCTGCTGCTGGACCTGTCGGCAGACCACCCACGCATCCGCACCAGCCTCCTGGCCTCCCTGGGGAACGTGGACGCCGGGTCCCTGCTGGATCAGCGCCTGACGAGGCGATAGAAGGACAGTTGCCCCCCGGTCTCGTTGGCCAGCACGAAGGTGGTGTCCGAAGGAAAGGCCACCCGGAGCGGCGCCCAGAAGCGACTCCGGTGGGTGGAGATCACCCGGCCGTCTGCGACTCGAATCACCGTGGCGACGCCATGGCCGGCATGTCCCAACAGGGTGCCCGCCGGGGACCATGCCAGGTGTACGCCTCTGGCGCAGCCCACGGCCCGGGGCTTCTGTCCGGTCACGCGAACCTCGCAGGCCTGGCCCCTTCGAAGGATCTGAGCCCAGCGGCCACGGGAGTGGACGGCCAGTCCCACGAGGATCCCGGCCACCTTCCAGGTCTTGCCCAATCCCCGGCCCGTCACCGCGTCCACCAACCGCACCTGGCTGCCCCGGACCACGGCCGCCACCCGGCCGTTCCGACTCATCATCACCCGCTCGCCCTTGACGAGCCACTTCATCTTGTACTTGTCCAGGGTGTAACCGCGCACCTGAGCCCGCACGTCCCCCCGGACAAGCATCTTTCCGTCTGCGGACAGCCCCTGGGTGCGCCCCTTCTTCCCGCCCCGCTTGCGCATCCACCTGCGATAGGCCCGCGGTCCGCCACCGCCGAGCCGATAGACATGATTCGTTCCCCCCGGCGTGGTGAGCAGCATGGACCGTCCATTCGCCGAGAGGCGGAGGTCCACCCGCCGGGCGGGCGCCTTGACCATCCAGCGCGCCTTCCGGCCGACCACATCCCAGCCCCGCAACCAGGTGCCCGTTCCGTCGCGGTCACGCGCAGCGGTCACCAGGGAGCGTCCCGCTGCCACCAGGGCGGTCACGTGGCCGGTGCCCTTGAGGGCCAGGGGAGCGGCCTGGACCCGCCCCTGGAGGTGCGCAGCCCATCGCCGGGGTCGGTGAGGCCGGGGCCGTGGGGGCGTGCGGGTCGTCCTCGGGACCGGAGGCCGAGGCCGGAGCCGGGGCCGCGCCGACGGCGCCCGCGCGGGGGATGACGGGGAAGGCTGCCCGCCAGGTCCGCAGCCCGGCACACAGACCACCGCCAACAGCGGGAGCCACCTCATGGGGGCAAATCGGCACCGCCCGGGGCCGGCACCTCCTCCATCCGGATCCCCAGCTTGGCCGCCACATCGAAGACGCGCTCGTCCCGGTAGAACTCTCCGTAGACGATGCGCCCAACGCCCGTGTTGGCAAGCATCTTGAAGCAGCTCCAGCAGGGGCTGGCCGTGACGTAGCACTCCGAGCCGTCGAGCATCACGCCGTTTCTTGCCGCCTGGATAATGGCGTTGGCCTCGGCGTGGATGGTGGCCACGCAGTGGTCCCCCTCCATCATGCAGCCCTCCTCGGTGCAGTGGGGCAGGCCACGGATGGAGCCATTGTAGCCCGTGGACAGGATCGTGTGATCCCGCACAATGACCGCGCCCACGGACTTGCGGGGGCAGGTGGACCGCGTCGACACCATACGGGCGATGGACATGAAGTAGTCGTCCCAGGACAGGCGCTCGGACATGGCTGCCGCTCCTAGTGGTCCGCCGCAGGGACTTTGAATGACTGCCGACGGCCCTCGCGCCGCCAACCCATCAAAACCCCTGCGACGGACCCGTCGCAAAAGTGGCCTCATTGTCGCCAATCGGCGAGGCCCGTCAATCCCCACCGACACCGGCCCGCCACCGCGCTGGGAGGCCTCGCCCCCGGACAAAGCAGAACCCTACGAAATTCGATGGTTTTTTTGCACTTGCGGCCCAGACGATTCTCAGCTATCCACCAAGGCTCGAATCGGTATAATCGAGCCGCATGTCCGCAGAGAACGAAGCCAACGACGTCGAGCGCAAGGATCCCACCGGGCCGGTGGTAGTTTCCGAGGCGCCAACCACCACTGCCGAGATGGGCACGGTGGTGCTCAGTCGGTACCGGGCAGTTGACCGGGAGACGGGGCGGTTCATCGTGGCCGACGACTCCAGGAACATTCAGCTCCACGTCGTGCCGGGCCTCACCGTGACCGAAGAGGAGCGCAGACAACACCCCGAGCACACCATCTTCCTGGACGGCGCCTTCGGCGGCGCTCCCTTCCTGGACAACGAGCGGTGGCAGTACTCGCTGGACCACCACGAGGGGTGCGTGCGTCCCTTCACCCTGGCCACCTGCCAGCAGGCCGCGGTGATGCTCCTCAAGGGGCTCCCGGTGACCGAAGGCGAGTGGCGCCTGTTCGTGAACCAACCCGACCTGGACGCCCTCTTCGCCGCGTGGCTGTTCATGAACCATCGGGACGTGCTGGCGGACCAGGCGACCCTGCTGCGCGCGGTGATGCCTCTGCTCAACGTGGAGGGGGTCATCGACTCCCACGGCCTGGAATACGCCGCGCTGACCGGGCTGTCCGAGGAGGAGTATGCGGTCCAGAAGGGCCGGCTGGACCAGCTGATGATCCCGGAGCGGGAGCACAAGTCGGCGGGCACGTGGGCCAACGTGGACATGGTGGACTACGCCTGCGACCGCCTGGCTGCCATCGACGCTCTGCTCGCCGAAGCCGGCATACTCCGGGAGCGGGCCCAGGTGGAGGTCATCGCCACCCGGGACATCCAGGGTGACAAGCAGCTGGTGCTCTGCCGCTCCGCCGGGGGCATCTACGAGGTGGAGGCCCGGCTGCGGGAGCTGTTTGGCAAGGCCCTCGGGGTGATCATCCTGCAGACCGGCGAGGAGCGCTACACCCTCAAGCAGGTGGACTCCTTCCTGTCGCGTGATCTGGTGGCCCTGTACCAGGCCCTCAACGCCCGGGACGCCGAGGCCACATCCCAGTCCGACTCCGGCGCCAACCTCTGGGGCGGCGCGGCCGACATCGGCGGCTCTCCCCGGGCCTCCGGCACCGGGCTCTCCCCCGACGAGATCCTCGAGATCGCCTCCCGCGTCTACCGCGGCACCTCCTGGTTCCGCCGCCTCCTCGGCAAAAAAAAGCGCTAGCCCCTCCTGAGCCACCCCTCCCCATTTCAACGCCCGCAGAGCCTGATGCCGCTCACTTCGCCCCCGAGTCGCAGATCAGCGATCTGAGCCCCTGACCCGCTCGCTTCGCCCCAGAGTCGCAGATCCGTGATCTGAGCCCCTGACCCGCTCGCTTCGCCCCCGCGAAGGAGCTTCCCTTGGCCGCTCCAGCAGGACGCTGAGAGAGCGGCCGTCGGGAACTCCTCTGCGGGGGCTGCGCTCACTACTGCCGTGCCCGTTGGGCGAACGCGGGCCGAATAGAACGCGGATCAAGAGGATTCAGCTCTACCGGAGCGAGCGGCTGCCGTGAAGCTCATCCGCGCCGGCTACGCTCACTACTGCCGAGCCGGTCTTGTGGAAGTCGTGCCTTGTTGACGGTGCCTTGTAGAACATGAGACCAGCGGACTTGGCTCTCCGTGAGCGAGCGCAGCCACCGCGGAGGAGTTCCCCGTAGCCGATCTTTCAGCGCCTCCTGGGCGCTGGAGCGGCCCAGGGGAACCTCCTTCGCGGGGGCGAAGCGAGCGGGTCGACGGCTCTGGCGCCGCAGCGGCGAAGCGAGCGGGTCGACGGCTCTGGCGCCGCAGCGGCGAAGCGAGCGGGTCGACGGCTCTGGCGCCGCAGCGGCGAAGCTCACTACCGCCGAGCCGGTCTTGTGGAAGTCGTGCCTTGTTGACGGTGCCTTGTTGAACATGAAACCAGCGGACTTGGCTCTCCGTGAGCGAGCGCAGCCACCGCGGAGGAGTTCCCCGTAGCCGATCTTTCAGCGCCTCCTGGGCGCTGGAGCGGCCCAGGGGAACC
>Ga0272441_10000922_pt1 | contig 64166 bp, 35 predicted proteins | sample SSMProp6N_FD_193582 | JGI IMG/M metagenome (GOLD analysis project Ga0272441, IMG submission 193582) | Marine sediment archaeal communities from Little Sippewissett salt marsh, Falmouth, MA, United States - SSM-Prop-6N | ecosystem: Environmental > Aquatic > Marine > Wetlands > Sediment ... | reverse complement strand
TGACCGCCCTGGGCGGTCATAAGATTGCCGCGCAAGCGGAGAAAGAAGCCGGCGTGCCAGTCCTGAGTAAGATTCCGGTCCTGGGCGCTTTGTTCACCAATCGCAGCAAGGTTCGAGATGAGCGCGTTCTGTTGATTCTGGTCAAGCCGACGATCATTCTTCAGGACGAGAAGGAGCAGGAAGCCATCGCTGCGATGGAAGAGAGCACGGACGAATATCGCCTGCAGTACTGACCGGTTTTATCCTTGCGATTGCGGTGATGTGACACGCGAGGGGTTCCCTTAGACAGACATGGTACGGATTCAGACACCTGGAAACGGAAGTGGACACATGAAAGAGCACATTCAGGAGCGACCTGGCACCAGGCGGTTACTCATAAGCTCGGCGTTGATTCTCTGCGCCTCAATCGGCTTGGTGAGAGCCAATGACCTGTCGTTTTCACTTTCAGACGCGATCGGCTACGACGGCACGAGCCCGAACGAGCAAGGAACGTTGCTCGTTCGCTTCGCAGACACAGACGGCGCGCCCGCAACGTGTCCCGACCTGATTGGCCCGCGGACTGCGCGCTCGGTGCGCGAGCGGATCGCCGGGGCCGTTATGGAGGGGGCGTCGGTCGAGCAGAACTACGACGGCCTCGTGCAGGGCCTGACCCGCGTGCGCCTGCCGAAGGGACGGTCGGTGGTGGACGCGCTGGCCGAGTTCGGCGCCTGCGCGGACGTCCTGTATGCGGAACCCAACTACAAATACTCGCTGTGCCGCACGCCCAACGACCCGCAGTACATCGACCAGTGGGCGCTGAACAATACGGGCCAGACGGGGGGACGCGAAGATGCGGACATCGACGCGCCCGAGGCCTGGGACATCCAGACCGGCGACCGGAGCATCATCGTCGCCATCCTGGACACCGGTATCGACACGACCCATCCGGAGTTGGTGATCAATCTTTGGATGAACAACGCCGAGATGTTCGGCGACCCGGACGTGGATGACGACGGCAACGGGTACGCCGACGATTTCTACGGCTACGATTTCGTCAACGACGCCCCGGACCCGGTCGACGACGTCTATCATGGGACTCACGTGGCCGGTGTCATCGGCGCCTTCACGAACAACATGATGGGCATCGCCGGTGTTTGCTGGAACGTCACGCTGATGCCTTTGAAGGTGGCCGACGCCGACGGAGTGAATCTGGATGCGGCGGTGGCGGCCATCGAGTACGCCGTCAAATCTGGCGCCAAGATCATCAACGCCTCGTGGGCCAGCGAGGAATACAGTGAGAGTTTGAAGAATGCGATTGAGGCCGCCGGCGAGCGGGGCGTCCTGTTTGTGGCGGCGGCCGGCAACGGCTCGGGCAACATCGACAATGCCCGCGTGTATCCGGCCTGCTACGACGCCTACAACATCATTTCCGTGCTGGCGACCGACAGCGAGGACCGGATTTCGTGGTCGTCGAACTACGGGCGAAGCTCGGTGGACTTAGGCGAACCGGGCGAAGAGGTGCTCAGTACGTTGCCGATGGAGGCGACGGGGGCCATGACCGAGGCCGGTCTGCCGACGGAATACGGCACGATCAGTGGGACTTCGGTGGCCGGGCCTCACGTGGCCGGTGCCGCGGCGCTGCTGTGGTCGGAATCTCCGGCGTTGTCGTACTATCACGTCAAGCACGCCCTGATGCAGACGACGGACAAGGTTCTGGGCGGCCTGTGCCTGTCACAGGGACGCCTGAATATGGCCCGGGCCCTGCAGGCGGTGCCGCAGGGGCAGCCGGGGCGGGTCCTGAACACGCGGGACGATCCGTCTGATTCGGCCAACTTCTACTTCTCCGTTCAGGACGCGATCGACGACGCCAACGACGGCGACGTCATCGTCGTCGAGGGCGGACCCGACACCAACAGGCTCTACTTCGATCGGATCGATTTCAAGGGCAAGGCCATCACCCTGCGCAGCGGCAGTGTCACCGACCCGAACGATGAGACCATCTATCCCGACACCACGTTTATTTTAGGGCTGGCCGAGGAAGGCTCGCTCGTGACGTTTGCCAACGGCGAAGGTCCCGATACGGTCCTCAAAGGCCTCACGATCAGTTGGGGCGTGGCCCGCTACGGCGCGGGTATTCGCTGCGAAAACGCCTCGCCCACGATCAGCTATTGCGTCATCAGCAACAACCAGGCGAGCAAGTTCGGAGGCGGTATCGACTGCTTCGGAGGCTCGCCGGAAATCACGAATTGCGTCATCAGCGACAACCGCGTCTTCGGCGCCGACGCCGCCGGCGGTGGCATCAATATTGAGGATGGTTCGCCGGTTATCTCCAATTGCATTATCCGCAATAATTCATCCATGAATATCGGCGGGGGTCTGGCCTGTTACAACCAGGCGGCCCCGAAGCTGTTCAACTGTTTCATCACGAACAATGCGGCGCTGGCCGGCAGCGGGCAGATCGACGTGGACGCTTCTTCGCCCACGATCACCAACTGCACGATTGTCGTCTCGCCGGCCAATGCGGCCCGCGACGGTGGCATCGCCTGCTTCGGCGGGGCCGAGCCGACGATCACCAATTGTATTCTCTGGGGCAACGGCGACGACCTGTACAACTGCTCGGCGACGTACTCCTGTATCGAAGATATCGAGGACGCTGGGGAGGGTGTCACGCACGACGATCCGCAGTTCACGCGCGGGCCTCGCGGCGTGTACTATCTCAGCCAGATCGAAGCGGGGCAGTTGATCTCCAGCCCGTGCGTCGATGCCGGCGATCCCAACACCGACCCGAACTACGTCGCGTTCATGGGCAACATGACCACGCGCACCGACGGTGTCGTGGATGGGGACGTGGTGGATCTGGGAGCCCACTTCGGCGCCGCAGCGGCACAGATGTTCCCGCTTAACGTGGCGGTCGTGAACGCCAGGACGCAGCCGATCGATCCGAACGATGCGAACGGGTACGTCGATCCGAACGGCGGGTCCTTCCGCGAGTTCGAGGTCGTGCACTTGACGGCCTATCCGAAGGAAGGCTACCGCATCAAGCGCTGGATCGGCACGCCCGACGACTCGAGCCTCGATCCCAACGTCACCTTCACGATGGTCGGCCCGACCGACATCATGATCCAATTCGAAGAGATCCCGAGCTATACGCTCGAAACCAGCGTCAAGGGCGCCCACCGCAGCACCGATGAGGACGAAGTCCCGACGCTGACCCCGTATCATCCCAGAGGAGCGATGTATCCGGACGGGACGGTGGTGCAATTGGTTGCTCTGCCGCCCGAGGGGTATATCGTGGACAAGTGGGAGGGGACCGACGACGACGCTTCTTGGGCCAACACCAATACAGTGACGATCGATTCCGACAAGGTGGTGAGCGTCAGCTTCCGCATGCCTCAGGAATTCCGCGTGCCCGGACAGTATCCCACCATCGCCCAGGCGATGGCCGCGGCCGCCGATCATGGCGACAAGGTCATCGTTGGCGCCGGTGTGTACAACACCTCCGGCCTCGATTTTGACGGCAAGGCGATGACCGTGGCCAGCGAGCGCCCGGACGACCCGTGCTGCGTGGCGGAAACGATCATCAACTGCGGCGGGCTGGGCAGGGCGTTCGTCCTGCAGAGCGGCGAAGGCCAGGATTCCGTGATCGACGGTTTCACGATCCGCGACGGCTTGGCCGTGGCCGATCCGAACACGCCCGAGGACTCCGGCGGTACCGGTGCCCCAGGTGTCGATGCCTTCGGTGGCGCCATCGCCTGTTTCAATGGCAGCAGCCCGACGTTGTCCCATTTGGTGATTCAGAACTGTCGCGCCCGGGGCAAGTACGGTGAGGACGGCAGCTTCGTCTACGATCCGTTCCCGGCTCCGCCCGCGCCTGCCGATCCCGATCCTCCGCTGGATCCGTTGGATCCTCCCGGAGAGCCGGACCCGAACGATCCGAACGCGCCGGCGGACCCGAATGCCGGCGTAGCCGGCGAGCCCGGTGCCGACGGCGTAGCGGGTGCCGACGGTGCCGACGGTGGCGTCGGTGCCGACGGCTACAACGGCGGTCGAGGCGGCCACGGCTATGGTGGTGCTCTCTACTTCGACGCCAACAGTGCGCCGATTATCTGGAACGTGGTGATTGAAGACTCCAACGCCGTGGGCGGCAACGGTGGTTTTGGCGGTGTCGGCCAGGACGGTGGCGACGGTGCCGACGGCCAGAACGGTCAGGACGGCCAGGCCGGTCAGGAAGGCGGAGAGGGAATCGATGACGGCCCGCAGGGCGCCGGTGGTGCCGGCGGTGCCGGTGGCGATGGCGGTCTTGGTGGCGCCGGTGGCGCCGGTGGCCGTGGCGGTGACGGCGGCGATGCCGGCGAAGCCCTCGGCGGTGCGATGTACTTTGGACCGGGCTGTAAGCCCACCATCCGCTTCTGCCGAATCGTCGATTCGTTCGTGCAACAGGGTGTCGGTGCGGCCGGTGGCGCCGGTGGCGCCGGTGGTAGCGGTGGCAACGCCGGAGTCGGCGGGGCCGGCGGCGAAGGCGGCGATGGCGAACCGGAGGGCGAAGCCGGTGCCGAAGGCGCCGAGGGCCTGGGCGGCAATGGCGGTCCGGGCGGCGCCGGTGGCAGCATGGGTCGAAACGGCGATCGCGCCTGGGGTGGCGCCATCTACTTCGGCGAAGGCTGCGAAGTCAAAATGTCCGATACGGTTGTCAGCTATAGCTCGGCGATCTCGGAAGAGGCCGATGCGGTTGCGTACGAGGGCGGCGCCGGCGGTAACGGCGGTGCCGGTGGCAGTCCCGGCGGCGCCGGTGGCAATGGCGGCGGCGGCGGCAACGGCGAGCCGATCGGTCCGGCGGGCGGTGCCGGCGCGGCGGGCGCCGATGGCGGCGAAGGCAGCCCCGGTGAGGACGGCGGCGCCGACAGCAGCATCACTACCGGTTTCGGCGGCGCGATCTACTACGACCGCGACTGCATCGTGAACCTGACCGATTGCTCCATCAGCTCGAGCAACATCGACGGCCAGAGCGGCGGCGGCGAACACTACGCCGAAGGCTGCAAGGCCACGTTGTTGCGCTGCACGATCTCCAACAATACATCCGCCACGAACGGCGGCGGCCAGTCCTTCGAGCCTTTCTGCTCGCTGACCGCCACGCAGTGTTCCTATCTGAGTAACGTCGCGACGCTCGACGGCGGCGGTCTGTACGTTCCGTTCGACTGCGTCGTGGATATCAACGACTCGACTTTCCAGGGCAACCAGGCTCTTACGGCCCGGATCAGTTCCGGCGGCGCCATCTACGGCGGCGGTCTCTGGAGCGACGCCCTGGGCGACTGGTACAACGGCAGCTCCCTGCACGTGCGCCACAGCGACCTGCTGAACAATACGGCGGCCTTTGGCGGCAGCATGTACTGGTACGGCCTGGAAGCCGACGTCAGCATTTCCGACTGCGTCATTCGAAACAACCGGGCCGAGCACGGCGGCGGGCTCTACTGGAGCGGCGGCGACGCCGAGGTCGTCCAGTGCAGCATTCGCGACAACACGGCCTTTGGCGCCCTCGTGATCGAACCGAACGATCCCAACGATCCGAACGCCCCCGGCGCCAGCAGCACCAATTGCGGCAGCGGCGGCGGTCTGCTCTCCTGGAATGCCGATTCTCTCATCCAGGATTGTATCATCGGCGGCAATACCTCGTACGGCGGTGGCGGCGGCGTCTACCTCGGCGGCACCTCCTACCCGGTTCTGAAGAACTGTCTGGTCAAGGACAACACGGCCCTGATCGACGGCGGTGGTATCGCCACCTACTGGGACGCCGTGCCCACCATCACGAACTGTACCATCGTGGACAACCAGGCCTACGATCCCAACGAGCCCAATCGTGGCAAGGGCGGGGGCATCTCCTGCACCGACGAAAGCAAGACGACGCTGATCAACACTATCGTCTGGGGCAACCGGGGCCAGCAGGGCAGCCAGGTCGCCATCGGCAGCGAGAGCGACATCCGCTACGCCCAGTACCCGTCGACCCTGAACGTCTCGCACAGTGCCATCGAGGGCGGCCAAGGCGGCATTCACGTCGAGCCCGGACGCGTCCTCAACTGGCTCAACGGCAACATTCAAGACGACCCGCTCTTTGTCGAGTCGTACTTCCTCAGTCAGATCGCCGCCGGTCAGCCGGCGGAGAGTCCCTGTGTCGATACCGGCAGCGCGTCGGCCCTGGTGCTCGGTCTCGATACGTACACGACCCGCACGGACGATGTCCCCGACGCCGGCACCGTGGACATGGGTTTCCACTACAGGGGTATGGGCCGGTTCCATCTGACCGTCAACGCCATCGGCAACGGTACGGTCGCGCCCAACGACGTGTGGTTCTACGAGTTCCAGCCGGTCACGCTGGTGGCGCAGCCCGCCGAGGGCTATCGCGTCAGGCAGTGGATCGGCACCGGCAACGATCCCTCGTGGAACAAGAACCGGGTGACCGTCCTATTTGACCGTCCTGCGACGGTCACGGTGGAGTTCGAGCGGGATATTACGCAGCAGCTTCTGGTCCCGTCCGAGTATGCGACGATCGAGGACGCCGTGGCGGCGGCCGGTCCGGGAGGCACGCAGATCGTCCTGGATCAGTTGGTGCATTACGTCACGAGCCCCGACGGCATCGATTTCCGCGGCAAGACCATCACGATCACCTCCAGCGACCCGAACGATCCTACTGTCGTGGCCAATACGATTATCGACTGTGCGGCCGACTTCCTCATTCCGCGCCGCGCCTTCCATTTCCACAACGGTGAGGATCCCAACTCTCTGATTACCGGTGTGACTATCCAAAACGGCTACCGCCGAGGTCCTCTCGGCCCGGCCGGTCGTCGCGGTGTGGCTACGCCTGAACCGTACGAGGTGGTTTGCCCCGACTTATGGGATCCGCCGAGATGTCGTGCCGAGCGCGGACGCGACGCAACCGGCGATGCCTATGCCGGCGGGATCCTGTGCGAAAACGGCAGCTCGCCGACCTTCCGAAACTGCGTCATCACCAACTGTACGGTTACTGGTGCCCACGGCGGCGCCGGCGCCAACGGAACGAGTACGACGCCTTCTCCGCCCAATCCGTCGCAATGGAGCTACCGGCATCCGGATGAGGATAGCCCCCAGACCACGAACGACGGGCAGTTTGGCGGCCACGGTGGCGCCGGGTCGGGCATCGGCCACGGTGGCGGTATGGCCTGTCTGGAGGGCAGCAATCCTATCTTGATCGCTTGTACGTTCAAGGATAACGCGGCCTACGGCGGTTTTGGCGGCAACGCCGGTAACGGCGGTAACGGCGCCGGCCACGAAAGCTGGGGCGGTAGCGGCGGTGCTGCGACCGGCGACGGTCGAGGCGGCGCGATTTACTGCGATGATGCAAGCCATCCCGTCATTCGAGAATGCCGTTTTGCCAAAAACACCGCCCGTTCCGGCGTACCCGGAGCACGGGGTGAGCCGGGTACAGGCAATGGGCTGCCGGCGCCGTGCGGTCCGGCAGGACCGGGTGTCCCGGGCGACATCGTCTCGTTCGGACGCGTGGGCGGAGGCGCCATCTACTACGGGCCCCAGACCACGGCCGACATTATCGACTCGGTATTCACCGACAACCGCGCGTTCGAGGGCTTCGGCGCCGTCGATCCACACGACCGCATCGCGGAGATCCACATCGACTCCATGGGTGGCGCCTTGTACTGCGAGTCCGGCAACGACATCATGCTGCTGGGCTCCGAGTTCACCGACAACTACGGCGGCGCCCTCTACGTGGAAAACCGCGGCACGGTGGACTGCAACGAGTGCCGCTTCACGGGCAACGAGAGAGTTGATCGCAACCTGACCGATTTTGCCGGTTACTTCGGCGATACGACCAGTTTCATCCTGGTTGACGGCAACCTGCAAATCGCTGTCAAGCATTTTGATGGTGGTGCGATCTACTTAGGGCCGGACTGTCCCAGCGTCAACGTGGCGAACTCTCAGTTCTACGGCAACTCCGTCACCGAGCAGGGCGGAGCCGTGCGGACGCTGACGGACGCTCACTTCGAGCACTGCGTCTTTGGCGGCAACAAGGCGGGCAACCGGGGCGGCGCCTTCGACGCCTACCGCGACACCGGTGACGTGAGTTCGCGGAACATCCTGTCGCTCGACTTTACCTTCTGCAACTTCAACGGCAACCGTGCCCACACCGGTTTCAACGGCTGGGGCGGTGCCATGTATGTGAAAGACGTCAACGCCGTGCTGACGAGTTGTGCCTTCATGGACAACCTGGCCAAGAACGGTGGCGGTCTGTATGCCGCCGACAGTACGGTGAGCCTGAACAAGACGCTGATGCACGCGAACAAGGCCAACGGTGCCAGCGGCATCGATACGGCCGCCGGTTTCGATATGTCCGGACGGTTCGGTGTCAGCCACCATATGGATCTGGGCGCCGGCACGGACATCGGCGGCGGTTTTGCCTGCGTCGATACGGCCGCGACGATTGTCGATTGCGTTCTCAGCGACAACATCGCAGACGGTGTCCATGGCAGTGGTGGGGCTGTGAGCTTCTACGGCGGCTTCGTTCCCCATCTCATGAGGAACTGCCTGCTCACGGGCAACAACGCCCACGAATTTGGTGGGGCCGTCGCGTGTCTGATGAACGCCGCGCCCGCCATCGAGAACTGTACGTTCAGCGCCGACAGCGGAGGCAAGCTCGGCGGCGCGGTGTACTGCGATTGGGGCTCCAACGCCACGATCGTCAATGCCATCTTCCATGACTGTGACCGTCGCGCCATCGGCGAAGAGAGAACCGGGGGCACTACGGTCAAACACTCGCTATTCGCGTCCAACGACGACGGGGATTACGGCATCTACGATCCCGACGCGGACGAGACCAGTGAATCGACCGGTTTGGAGCTTGATGCTACGAATATCAGCGGAGCCCCGTTGTTTGCGGCCGGACCGCTCGGCGCGTACTATCTCGGCCAGAGTGCGGCGGGGCAGCCCGCGGACAGTCCGGCTGTGGATGCCGGTTTCGGCGTGGCCACCGATTACGGGCTGGATACCTATACGACGCGGACCGACGGCGCCCTGGATGAAGGCAGCGTGGACATCGGGTACCACTATCCCGATCTTGCCAACGTGCCGCAATACTCTCTGGATGTCAGCGTGCTTGGCGAGCACGGCAGCGTCGCGCCGACGGCCGGGACCTACTATGCCGGTTTGCCGGTGACGGTTACCGCTACGCCCGACCACGGCTACCGCGTCGCGCAGTGGACGGGGACGGACAACGACAGCTCCCACGCGCTGGAGATCCCGCTTGTGCTGTGGTCCGACCGCGACGTGACGGTGGAGTTCGAGCAGCCCAGAGTCATCAAGCTGGGCACCGATCCGAACTATACGACGATCATGCGTGCGATCGACGAGGCGGTGGACGGCGACGTCGTCATGCTGCCGACAGGCGTCATGAGCCCGCCGTTTGTGGGGTATCCGCATCCCCTCATCACTATCGACAAGGCGATCACGCTGACCAGCGAGAACCCCGACGATCCCGATGTGGTCGCGGGCACGCTGATCAATTACGCCATTCTCGATATCGCCACGGTGGACTCCGAAGCGATCATCGATGGTCTGACGATCTATGCCAGCCGCATGCACATCACCGGCTGCTCGCCGACCGTGCGCAACTGTGTCTTCAAAGAGTGTCACTGGTTTGGTGCCAGTTATGAGACCAATCCCACGCCGGGGCCCGACGACGGTCTCAACGGCGGCAGCGTCGACGGCGGCGCCATGACGATCATCGACGGTTCGCCCACGATCCAGAATTGCAAGTTCGATGAATGTACCGCCACAGGCGGAAACGGTGCGCCGGGCGATCCTGGCGTGGACGGTCACAATGCCGGATTCGACGGCGGCTGGGGCGGCTACGCCTACGGCGGTGCCGTCTATTGCGGGTACAACAGCAACCCCACGTTTACCGATTGCTCCTTTACCAACTGCTACGCCGCAGGTGGTGACGGCGGCAACGGGGGCAACGGCATCAACGGCCAGCATGGCGGTCGCGGCGGTAGCTGGGAGTTCTCTCCCTCGGAAGAGACCGGGCCGTTCACGTTCCCGAACTGGTATTGGTGGGATGGCTGGGAATATGCCCTCTACGGCCCCGATGGCGCTCCGGGCTACTTCGACCTCAACCCGCCGTACGACGGGCAGTTCAGGGACTATTGGAAGTACAGCGGATACGGCGGCGCGGTCTATTGCGAAAATGAGAGCTCGCCCAAGTTCCTGCGCTGTACCTTTACCAACACCCAGACATTTGGTGGTATCAGTGGTATGGGCGGCGAGCCGTGGGAGACGCCGGATCGGCGTATGAACATCGAGAACTTCGGTGGTGCGCTATACGCTTCGTACGGCTGCGATCCCGAGCTGGTGGATTGTACGTTCACGAACTGCACGGCGGACTTGCAGCTCGATCCGAACACTCTGCCCGATCCCGCCAATCCGCTCAGCATCTTCACGATGCCGGACGACATTTACCTCAGCTACGGTGGCGCCCTGGCCTTCGAGGACGATTGTTCCCCGAAGATGGTCAACTGCAAGATCACCAACTGCGAAGCCACCATGGGTGGCGCCATCTACTGGTCCAACGCCGAGGTGGAGATCGTCGATAGTACGATCACGGACAACCACGCCTACAACGGCGCGGGTCTGTATTCGATCGAGGCGACCGGTACGATCAACAACACCACGGTGGCGCGAAACATCGCTCTTGTGGAGCCCGGCGATCCGAACGGGCCGCTGGCCTTGGACGGTTCGATCTACCCGTTCATCGACCGGCCTCCGGTGATCGATCCGAACGCCGATCCCAACGCACCTCAGACGCCGGGTCCGGGCGATGAGCCCGATGACGATGTGCCGCCTGGTGTCGAGCTCGGCACGATCTTCAGTCACGGCGGTGGCTACTACTGCTTCGCTTCGGTGGTCGATATCAAGGACAGTGTGTTTACGCAGAACGAGGCCAACGGCTCCGGCGGCGGTATCTTCTATAGCGGCAGCGATATGGACCTTCCGTTCGCGTCGTCGCTGCACAACACGCTGGTGACGAAGAACATCTCGGCCCGGGATGGCGGCGGTATCTCGGCCACCTGGTTTGCCGAGCCGACGATTTCGAGCTGTACGATTGCCGATAACAAGGTCACCGGCGCCCTGGGCGACGGGGCCGGGTACGGCGGTGGTCTCTACGTGGGCTACGAGAGCAACGCCATCGTGCGGGATTCGATCATCTGGGGCAACCTCAGCGTGGACGGTTCCCAGATTGCCGTGGGTACGTGGGACGAGTATCAGCCGCGACCCTCGACGATAACGATCAGCAACACGGATATCGGGCCGAGTTTCGATCCGAATCAGCTCGGTCCCATCGGGTTGATTGCGGCCGAAGGCGTCGAGGACGAGGCGCCGGTGGGCCCGATCCCCAACGGCGGAGACGTCTATACCGACCGCGCGGAGATCTTCAAGGGCTTTGGCGAGGGGCAGGACAAGGTCAAGGTGATCGTGACGCTCGCCGAGCCGACCAGCCTGAGGGCTTCGATCGACTGGGACAGTCCCGATTCGATCGAACTGTACCGCAAGAACATCACCGCCCGCCGGGCGTCCGTGCTCGAATCACTGCAGCCGGGCGACTTCGTCGAGCGCTATACCTGTGAAAACGTGGCGGCCTTCTCCGGCGAGGTCACTCGCGCCGGGTTGGAAACGATGGCGAGCCACCCGCTCGTCCGCCATATCGAGCCGGTTCGCCAGGTGTACCCGGCGCTGGCCCAGGCTTTGTCTGTTGGCAATGCCAAGGAAGTCCGGCACACCTACAGCGGCCAGGGCGTTTCGGTCGCCATCGTGGACTCCGGCATCGACTATACGCATCCGATGCTCGGCGGGGGCGGCTTCCCCAACACGAAGGTGATCGGTGGTTTCGACACGGGCGACATGGACTTCGATCCCATGCCGATGACTCCGCACGGGACCGCCTGTGCGGGTATTGCCGCCGGCAGTCTGGCGACCGTCGGCGACTACATCGGCGGCGTAGCCTATGGTGCCAAGCTCTACGCCCTCAAGATAGAAGCGGCGAGCGGGCTGTTGCTGAATGATGCGGCGATGCGGGCCTGGGACTGGTGCCTCACGCACCGCAACGACGACCTGCAGAATCCCATCAAGGTCATCAGCAACAGTTGGGGCATGTCCTTCCCGTTCGACGATGCGATGATGGCGGACGCTTTCTCTCCGGCGATGACGGCCGTGGCGCGGATGGCGACGGATCTGGGCATCACGGTCCTCGCTTCGTCGGGCAACGACGGATTCCCCGGATGGGGAATCGGGTGGCCTTCGGCCATGTCCGATGTGATTTCCGTCGGCGCCTTGTACGACAAGACCAGCGCCGTGACGAACTACTCCAACGCCGGCGACCTTCTGGACATTCTGGCGCCGGCGGACCCGGTCTACACCGCCGACATTGTCGGTTTCTTCGGGTACACGGCGGGCGACTACTTCCCGTATTTCAACGGGACCTCGTCGGCCTGTCCGTTTGCGGCCGGCTGCGTGGCCTCGATTCAGAACGCGGCCCGGCAGCGGATCGGTCGGTTCCTGAGCCCGGCGGAAGTGAAAGAACTCTTGATTCGCACCGGCGATCCCGTCACCGATACCAAGGTGGACCTCACCAAGCCGCGCATCAATCTGGGTGCGGCGGTGATGAGCCCGTTTGGCCCGCCCATTTACCTGAGTCAGAACAGCGTCCTGAACGGCTGGGCCGCGCCCGAGTCGGATAACTACGACGCCTGGCAGCCGGCCTGGTGGGGCGCCGACGTCAACGTCCTGGAAGTGGACCCGCTCTTTGTCTCGGGGTATCTGCTCAGCCAGAGCGTGGCCGGACAGGACGTGAACAGCCCGGTGCTCGACGCCGGTAGTGTGAACGCCAACGATCCGGTGTACGGCTTCGATCCGGGCACCTATACGACCCGCACCGACGGTGTCGGCGACGTCAACATCCTGGACCTGGGGTACCACTATCCCATCGAATCCCTCTCCGAGCTGACCGTCGCGGTCGTCGACGTGGAGGGTGACGTCCTGACCGACCCGAACCTGATCCACGGCTACGTGGACCCGAACAGCGGGCTCTATACGGACGGGGCCGTGATCGATCTGATCGCGCATCCCGATCCGAATTGGCGCGTCGCCGAGTGGTCCGGTACCGACGACGACGATCTGGTCGATCCGAACAACGCCGTGACGATGGCGGGCGACCGGTATGTCACGGTGCGCTTCGAGGAGATCCCGAAGCACGCACTGACCGTGATCGCGATCGGTCCCGGCGTGGTCGAGCCGAACGAAGGAATGTACAACGAGGCCGAGGTGGTCACGCTGGTGGCCACGCCCGAAGAGGGGAATCGGGTCAAACGCTGGATCGGCGCCGACGTGGCTCCAGGCTGGAACGAGAATACCAATACGATCACCATCGGCAACGTCGATGCCGTCGTCACGGTGGAATTCGAAGAAGCCCGGACGCGGAACATCCTGGTGCCGAAGGAATACGAGACGATTGAAGAGGCCGTAGCGGCCGCCAGTCCAGGCGACACCAACATCATGATCAGCGAAGGTGTCTACACCGTGACCAGCCCGATGGGCATCGACCTGCAGGGCAAGCGCATCCGCATCATGTCGACCGATCCGAACGATCCCAACACGGTGGCGCAGACGATCATCGACTGCGCCGGCGACCGCCTGACGCCGCGTCGCGCGTTCCACTTCCACAGTGGCGAGCCGCGCGACTGCATCGTCACCGGTCTGACCATCCGCAACGCGTACTGGGCCGGCGTCGTGGGCGGCATCGATCCCAACGCGGTCTGGGGGATCGGGGTTCCCGACGACCCGAATGACCTTGCCAATACATTCTTCCACATGGCCGACGGCGCCGATGTCAACGGTGTCGGCTACGGCGGCGCGATCCTGTGCGAGAACGGCAGCTCGCCGACCATCAACAAGTGTGTGATCGAGGACTGCATGGTCGTCGGCGCTCAGGGCGGCGACGGTCTCAGCGGCATGATGGTCTTCGGGGACTTCGACGGCGACTGGGGCGGCGACGGCGGTGACGGTAACGGCACCGGCTACGGCGGCGCCATCGCCTGTCTGGGTGGCAGCGAGCCGCTTGTGACGAAATGTACCATCCGCAATTGCATGGCCCGCGGCGGTATGGGCGGCACCGGCGGTAACGGCAGCGAACGTTTTGACGGCGGCGGCAACGAAAGCTGGGGCGGCGACGGCGGAAACGCCATCGGCGACGGACGCGGCGGCGCCGTCTACTGCACCGAAGACAGCAACGCGGTCTTCGAGGACTGCCTGTTCGTGAACAACTCCGCCACGACGGGATTGCCCGGCATCGGCGGTCGTCGCGGCGGCGGCGCTAACCTGGATCCGCGTGCCTTCAACGGCTCCGGCGGAACGACCCTGAGCGAAGGAACGGTCTGGGGCGGTGCCGTATACCAGGAAGACGCCAGCCCGACATTCGTCGATTGTACGTTCATCAACAACAAGGCCTACGAGTCGTATGCCTACTCCTTCTTCAGCGGACTCTACATCGAGGACCTGGAGACCGAGGAGATCGTGATCTACTCCCTCGGCGGCGCGATTTACGCCGCAGAGGGCACAACCGTCGCGCCCGAGCGATGCACCTTCACGGGCAATATGAACAGTGCGATCTACGTCCCGGGCCCGTCGGTCGTTGACATCAACGAGTGTTCGTTCAGCAAGAACGAAGCCAGCTCGGAGAACTCCGAGTTCCGTGCGTACAACCAGTTCATCTTCCTGGACGGAGAGATTATTGAGACATTCGACCCCAATGCGGTGCTGGATTACTCCGGCGGTGCGTTGTACGTCGGTCCGTTCTGCCCGAGTGTGAATCTGCGCAACAGCCAGTTCTACAGCAACAAGGCTTCGATGCAGGGCGGTGCCGTTCGCTTGTTGAGCGACGCCAACATGGTCGGCTGCTCCTTCTCCGGCAACAAGGCCGAGGAGGACGGCGGCGCCATCGAGGCGTACTACTCCACCGGCGACCCGCAGAACCCGCTGAAGCTCCAGTTGCATCTGGACTCCTGCACCTTCGGCGGCAACCAGGCGCACGAGGGCAAGTACGGCCAAGGCGGCGCCCTGCACTTTGTGGACTTCAACGCGGTGCTGACCGACTGTTACTTCCTGGGCAACAAGGCCAAGAACGGCGGCGCCATGTTCCTGACCGCCGGTACGCTCACCCTCAAGGGCGGCGGAGTCGTTGGAAACACCGCGCTGGGCGGCAGCGGGCTGGATACCCGCATCGAGGCGCAAGAAAGTCTCTTCGACGATATGTTCGATGTCTACGACACCAGCTCGGTATTCGATATCTACTTCCGCAGCGGCGCCGGTCTGGAGGCGGTCCTTGATACGGATGCGGTCGTCGACATCGGCGGTGGCATCGTCTGTGCGGCGACCGACGCCGACATTGCCGACTGTGCCTTTATGGACAACCGGGCCGAAGGCGTCAAGGCCGCCGGCGGTGCGATCAGCTTCTATGGCGGCTATGTCGGACACGCCGTCAAGAACTGTCTGTTCAAGGGCAACTGGGCCGAGCGCGAGGGGGGTGCGATTGCTTGTGGTCTGTTTGCCACGCCGGTCGTGACCAACAGCACCTTCGTCGAAAACACCGCCGAGAGATTCGGCGGAGCCATCTTCTGCGACTGGGATTCCGACCTTACGATCGCCGACAGCATCTTCCAGGCGAACGAATAGTATGCCATCGGCGAGGAGAACTTCGGCAATTCCAGGATCGAGCACTGTCTGTTCCACGAAAATACGCCGGCCGATTTCGCGACAGTTGACACCGAAACGCAGGAGATCAACACGCTGGCCGGAGCCGATCTGGACATCACCAATATCGAAGGCGATCCGCTCTTCGTCGCGGGCACGCTCGGCGACTACTATCTGAGCCAGACCGAGGCCGGTCAGGCGGCCAGCAGCCCGGCGCTCGATGCCGGCAGCGGCTTCGCCGAGGATCTCTCCCTGGCCCTGCGGACGACGCGGACCGACGGGATTGACGATTCCGGCGTCGTGGACCTTGGCTTCCATTACGTGGATCACACCGGGCTGGAGAAGTTTGCCCTGACGACCGAGGTCGTCGGAGGCCGCGGCACGGTTGGCCCGACGCTCGGGCAGTACTACGCCGGGACTGCTGTGCCGGTCGTGGCCACGCCCGACTCGGGTTGGCGCATCGCCCAATGGGCCGGCACCACCGACGACGCCTCGAAATCGACGAACAACCTCGTCGTCATGGGGCCGGACCGGCACGTCACCGTCGAGTTCGAGCAGCCACGCACTATCTTCGTCTCGGCCGAACCTGGTACGACGACGATTCAACATGCCATCGACCAGGCCGAGGAAGGCGACATCATTGTCGTCAAGCCTGGATCGTACGAGCCGGCTTCCCTGGGTGAGGACTGGAATTACATTCGCATCCGCGACAAGAACATCACCCTGATGGGCAGCAAGCCCGACGATCCCAATGCGGTCGCCAGTACGTTCCTGCATCGCTACATCTTCGAGATCGAGAACGTCGGACCCGAAACGGTGATCGAAGGTCTGACCATCGGCGATGTGAACTGGGTGGGGGCCAACGGCTTGAATGGGCCGGATATCGGCATCGATCCCGACGGCCAACACGACGGCGAGCCCGGCTCGCCTCTCGCCGGCGGGGCGATGGTCATCTACAACGCCTCACCGACCATCCGGAACTGCGTCTTTAGAGATTGCAGCATCGAGGGCGGCGACGGCGGCGACGGCTCGGGCGGCCACGACGGCCATTCCGTTGGATACGACGGCGGCTGGGCCGGTTACGCCTACGGCGGTGCCGTGTACTGCGGCTATCGCAGCAGTCCGACCTTTGAGAACTGCAGCTTCACCAACTGCGTTGCCATCGGTGGCAACGGCGGCAACGGTGGCGGCGGTCAGAACGCCTCCCAGGGCGGTCGCGGTGGCAACTGGATGCTCTCCGGGGCCATCGAGCAGACTATCAAGATCTGGTGGGACGGCTGGGAATGGGGTCCCTTCGACGAGGAAGGCAACCTGCGCGAGTTCTGGATGAGCAGTCTCGGACAGGCGACCCGCGGTTACTTCGACGACTACTGGAAATACAGTGGCTACGGCGGCGCCGTCTACTGCGAGTTCTACAGCTCGCCCAGATTCATCGATTGCACTTTCACGGACAACCACACGTTCGGCGGCGTCTGCGGCATCGGCGGCACCACCGATCGGATTCCCAACCGGAATCTGAACATCGAGAACTTCGGCGGCGCCGTGTACATCGGCAACGGCAGCAATCCCGAGTTCCTCGGCTGTCTGTTCCAGAACAACACGGCCGATATGAACACCGTGACCGTGCCCGACGACCTCTACGTCAGCTACGGCGGCTCCATCGCCTTCGAGGACGATTGTTCGCCGGTCTTCATCGGTTGCACGATCGAGGACAGCAATGCGGCCATCGGCGGCGGCATGTGGTGGTCGAATTCCTCGCCCACCATTATCGACTGCAACATCGCCGGCAACATGGCCTATCACGGCGGCGGTTTCTATTCCGTCAATTCCGCCGGCATTATCGAAGACACGATTGTCCAGCGAAACCTGGCGCTGCTTTCCAACATCGACCCGAACCTGTTAGGCGACCCGAATGCTCCGTCTGCCGGTGTCATGGGTTGGGGCGGTGGCTACGCCGCCATTACCTCGCCGGTCGAGATTGTCGGCAGCACCTTCGCCAACAACCGGGCGTTGTCCTCCGGTGGCGGTCTGTACTTCGCAGGGTCCGACCAGGACGTGAATGTCGCTCCGCATCTGCATAACTGTCTGATCGTGGGTAACAGCTCCGGTCGCGACGGCGGCGGCATCTCCACCTGGTTGTCCGAGCCGGTTCTCTCGAACTGCACCATCGCCGACAACGTCGTCGCCGGTCCCAGAAAGGCGGCCTTCGGCGGTGGTATCTTCCTCGGCTACGGCTCGAACGCCTGGATGCAGGACTCCATCGTCTGGGGCAACGAGAGCACCTATCTCGGCTCGCAGATCGGTGTGGCGCACAGCTTCGAGTACGGGCCCAGTCCGTCCACGCTGCACCTGACGCACAGTGACGTGCAGCCCACGCTCGATCCGAACGAGGCCAACGGCGATGCGCTGGATCTGGTCTTCGTCTTCGACACGACCGACAGCATGATGGATTCCATCGATGCGATCCAGGCCGCCGGCCGGGAGATCGTGGAGGCCGTGGCGGCGAGCCGGCCCGACTATCGCATGGCCATCGTTGACTTCAAAGACTTCAATGAGGCCACGGGCATCGGCGCGGCCGGGGATTATCCGTTCCGGGTCGTCCTGCCGTTCACCGAGGACCTCAACCGTCTGGTCACCAGCATCAACTCGCTGACCACGCCGGCCGGTTCCGGCGGTGACGTGCCCGAGTCGGCCTACTACGCCCTGACCGAGACCATCGACAGCAACGATCTCGGCGGATGGCGTACGGGACACGTGGACCGGATCATCCTGTTGATCGGGGACGATCCGCCTCACCATCCCGAGCCGATTACCGGCTTCACGGCCGTAGACGTGGCCCGAGCCGCGATGCAGCCGCCGAGCAAGCGCATCTTTGCCATCCAGGTCGGTGACAATCCCCAGACGGCCCTGTACTTCGGCAGCGTGACGGGAGCCGCCGGTGGAGCCCTGCTGGCCGCCGAGGACGCCAACGACGTGGTGGAGACCGTATTCGAGAGTCTCGGGGTAATTACACTGCCGGCTCCGTCGATCTACGTCTCCGAGACGTCGAGGTTGCCCGGTTGGGACGGCCAGGAAGAACTGTGGGATCCGAACACCGACAACATGGGTGAGGACCCGCTCTTCATCGCCGGTTACTATCTCAGCCAGGCCGATGCCGGGCAGACCGTGCAGAGTCCGGCCGTGGACGCCGGAAGTGCTCTGGTCGGTGATCCCCTGGTTGATCTGGCCATGCGAACGACTCGCACCGACGGCCTGCCCGACGAGGGCGCCGTGGATCTCGGTTATCACTACGTCGAAGGCGTGACGCTCTTTACCCTGACGACGGAGGTCCTGCCCGATCCCAACGATGGGCTCGCCCACGGTACGGTCGATCCGGCCCTGACGGTTATCTACGAAGGCGCCGCCGACAACGTCATCACCGTGGAGGCGGTGCCCGAGGACGGCTGGAAGGTGCTCAACTGGACCGGAACCGACGACGACGAGTCCACCAGCCCGATCAACTACGTGACGCTCACGAGCGATCGCCACGTGACGGTCTCGTTCGAGAAACGGATGCCGCGCGTGGTGACCGTGCCGGGCGACTATCCGCGCATCCAGGATGCCGTGACCTATGCCGAAGACGGCGACACCATCGTCGTCGATCCGGGAACCTACTACAGCGGGTACAGCGAGTTCGCTCTGATCGTGGACAAAGCCGTTACGATCACGTCTCGCAATCCGGAAGATCCGTGCATGGTGGCGGCCACTGTGATCGACGGTTCGGCCTCCCTCGACTTCCCCAACATCGGTGTGCTCTTCCTCCCGGGTACGGACAGCCGCACCGTTCTCAACGGATTCACCATTGAGAATTGCGGCGGCACAGCCCGCGACGGCGGTGCCGGCGATCGCGCCTCCGGACATCCCAACGGCGAGGACGGTTATCCCATCCAGGGCGGCGCCATGATTGTCATGCCCGACGCCAGGCCGATCGTTAAGAATTGCGTCATCCGCAACAACTCCGCCATTGCCGGTAACGGCGGCGACGGCGTCGGCGCCGATGCCACCAACAACGCCGGTCGCGGCGGCTGGGGCGGCTGGGCTCGCGGTGGAGGCATCTACTGTGCCCCGCAGTCCGGTCCGACCTTTGTCAACTGCATCGTTGAAGACAACTTCGCCCAGGGCGGCAACGGCGGCAACGGTGGCGCCTGGTCCGACGGTGGCGGCCTGGCCAACTACGGTGGCAACTACACGCCCCCGTTCCCGGTCGATATCGACCCCGATCGCCTCGGCGCCGAAGCGGTCGACGAAGAGCTCTGGAGTCTCTGGCAGTGGGATCACGCCAGTTGGTTCGAGGCAGCCTTCTCTACCGAGAGTGTCTCGACGACCATCGAGGAGATTCCGCTGGGCGGCGGCCCGTACGTGGGCGACTACCGCTGGTACTCCGGTTATGGCGGCGGTGTCTTCGTCGATACGGGCAGCAACGTCAAGTTCATTCACTGTACGATTCGCCGCAACGAGACCATCGGCGGCCTGACCGGTCAGGGCGGCGCGCAAGGCGACCAGAGTCGCAACGTCGAGCCCCTGGTGCCGTTTGAGGTTCCCAGCTACGGCGGCGGTGTGTACTGTGCGGCCGATACGACCGTGGAGTTCAAGGGGTGTACCTTCGCCGACAACGTGGCCTCCGGACAGGCCCAGACCTTCCGCATCGATCCCTATCTGGGCCACGGTGGCGGTGTCGCCGCCGAGATGACGGCCCTGGTGTCGTTCGCCGACTGCAACTTTGCCGACAACGTCGCTGATACCGGCGGCGGACTCTACGTCGCTGATGCGGTCATCGAGGTCAACGATTGCAACTTCGTCTCGAACGCGGCTCTGCGGGGCGGTGGCTTGACCGGCATCGGCGGTTTGATCGATGTGGTGGCCTCCGTCGTTCAGAACAACGCGGCGGCCCTCGACGTCGGTGACGTCAACGACATTCTGCCGCTGGGTGCAGGCATGTTCCTCCGTTCGATGGACGCGCTGGTTCAGGATTGCAACATCGTCGGCAACATCTCGGCCGGGTCGGGCGGCGGCATCTACCTCCGCGGCGAAGACAGCACGCTGATTAACAACTGTATGATTCAGAACAACGGGGCGGCCCGCGACGGTGGCGGTATCTCGACCAACTGGCACGCCACCCCGGTTATTCGCAACTGTACCTTTGTCGGCAACGCCGCACCCGGCAGCGCCGGCAATCCCAACAAGACCGGCCTCGGCGGCGCCGTCTTCTGCGGCTACGAAAGTGAATGTACCATCGTCGACAGTATCCTCTGGGAAAACTGGGCCTTGCTCGGTACGGAACTGGCCGTCAGCAGCGGCTTCGAGCTGGATCGACGCTGCGGCAAGATCAACGTGTCCTACAGTGACATCTTCATCGGGCCCAACGACGTGTGGATGGAAGAAGGGTGCGAGGTGGTCTACGGCGAGGGCATCATCCACGACGAGCCACTGTTCGCCACCGGTCCGCTCGGGACCTATTACCTGAGCAACGCCAACGTCCTCGGCGAGGGGCGGACCAGCCCGTGCGTCGATGCCGGAAGCGACATGGCCGGCAACCTCGGCATGGCGCGCTACACGACCCGGACCGACCGCGTGCCCGATACCGGACGCGTCGACATCGGTTTCCATTATCCGATCAGCGAGCCGTGTAAGTTCTGCGACCTGGTCTTTGACGGTGTGATTCAGTTCAACGACTTCGCCGTGTTCAGTCTCAACTGGCTCGACGAGGACTGCTCGGAGGCCGACGGCTGGTGTGACGGCGCCGACTTCACCTTCGATTCGCAAGTGAACGTCCGCGACCTGGCCTTCTTCGCCGATTGCTGGCTCGTCCGCGATACGACGCCGCCGGTGCCGGATCCGTCCCTCTGGGAAATCGCGCCGTTCCTCGACGAGACGATCGTCGGCATGACCGCGAAAGAGGCCCTGGATGCCTGGGGCGGGCCCGTGGAGTACTTCTTCCAGTGCCAGCACGGCCAATGCAACGACAGTGGCTGGCAGAGCGAGCGGACCTACTGGGACCGCGGCGTGGCGCCGGGGATGGCCTACGGCTACCGCGTCAAGGCCCGCGACGCACGCGGCAACGAGACCAAGTGGTCCGAGACCCGATTCGCAGGGGCCCTCGATACGACGCCTCCGACGCCGGCTCCGATCATTCTCTCGATCGATCCGAACTCGACGCAGACGCTCATTCTGACCGCCAGGCCCGCGGACGATGAGAACCTCGTGCAGTATCGGTTCGAGCCGGATCCGAACTTCCCGGGTGCTCACGACAGCGGCTGGTTGGATACCAACGTCTACACCGACGTCAACCTCGCGCCGGACACCACGTACGGCTATCGTGTCAAGGCCAGGGACCTCTCCGGCAACCTCAACGAGACGCCGTGGTCCGCTTGGGAATATGCCACGACGCTGATGCCGACGGAGCTGAACCCGCCGCTGCCGAACCCGGCTCAGTTTGACCCCAACGGCTTGCCAGCCGAGTACTACGAGAACGATGGAATTCCGCCGGACGAGTTTGATTTCTGGGTCGAGATGCAGGCCGTCACGGCTGTGGACGACAGCGGCGGACCGGTCCAGTACTACTTCGAGTGTCGCGAGCCATCCGGTTTCAGCAGCGGCTGGATCGATGAGCCGATCTACAGGGTCAAGGTCGGCCGCCAGAACCTGGCGCTGGAATTCCGCGTCAGGACACGCGATGAATTCGGAAACGAGACGGGCTATTCACCCACGGTAAGGGCCATAGCCCGCCCGGGTCAGGCCTCGCTGGATGACGCTGCCGCTGACGATGGCGGCGGTGCTGCCGGCGGTGCTGCCGGCGGTGGCTAAGGCCGCGGCGTTCGCGACGAGGTGAAGATGATTCAACCAGGCCCCGGGACGTTCCGGGGCCTGGTTTATGCGCGGTGCTGAAAAGTCGGTTTAGTGACGCTGGTGTTATGCGATGCTGTCTTTAAGCGTCTGGTAGCCGTAGTGCATCATTAGATGGTCGAGCATCACCAGGGCGGTGTAGTTCTCGGCCACCGGCCAGATGCGGGCCACGATCGTGGGGTCGCGCCGGGTGATGGCCGCCAGTTGTGTGTTCTCCAGCGTGTACTTGTCGATGGTCTTCTGGGGTTTGTCGATTGTCGGAGTCGGCTTTACGGCCAGTTTGGCCACGATGGCCTCTCCCGTAGCGACACCGCCGGTGACGCCGCCGGCGTTGTTGGTCTCGAAGACCACCTTGCCGTCGACGTTGGACATCTGATCGTTGTTCTGCGAGCCGGTCATGTCCTTGACGGCAAAGCCGGCGCCGATCTCGACGCCCTTGACGGCGCCGATGCCGAGCATGCGGCCCAGCTCGCCGTCGAGCTTGCAGAACACCGGCTCGCCCAGACCTACCGGCACGCCGGTGACCACCACTTCGACCACGCCGCCGGCCGAATCGCCGGTCGCCGAGATCTTGTTGCACGCGTCCACCATCGCCTGGGCCGCGTCGACGTCGGGACAGTTGACCACCGCGTGGACCCCGTATTTCTCGCGGATCTCCTCGCCGCTGACCTTGGGGGCCTTGTCGCGGATCGGATCGATTTCCTTTTCGATCTGGGCCAGGATCGCGGCCTTCTCGAGGAACCGCATGTCCGCATGGATGCGCCCGCTGACGTAGACCTCCTGGTAGAAGGGGTCCAGGTCGTGTCGCATCGTCTTGTAGTCGTCGGTGTACTTGAGGGCCCGATCGTGGGGCACCTCGGGGCATCGTACGCCGGCGATCTCCTTGACGTAGGAGAAGACGTTGATGCCGAGCCGCCTCAGGACCTTCTTGGCCACATATCCGGCCGCGACGATGGTCGAGGTATAGCGCCCGCTGAAGATGCCCGCGCCGATGGCGTCGTCGGCCGGGCCGTACTTCATGAACGTCGCGTACGACGCGTGGCCCGGACGTGGCGTGCGGTTGGTGTCCTGATACTGCTTGATGTGAATGAAGTGCCGATCCAGATTCGGAATCAGGATACACAACGGCGTGCCGTTCGTCTGGTTCTTGTTCCCGGCGCCCTCGACCGTGTCGGCCACGTTGAAGCCCGAATACAGGATCGGCAGGTCCGGCTCCTTCCGCGGGCTCGAAAGCTGGTCGGCCCCGGGCTTGCGCAGCAGCAGGTCCCCGTAGATTTCCTGCTCGCTGATCAGCATTCCCGGCGGCACCCCCTGGATCGTGCTTGTTAAACCTTCTTGATACGAGCCGCCGGCCACGGTAACTTGAAAACATCGCCCAAGATGGCAACCTAACATCTCTACAGCCCTTTCTCTTAGTGGCTTCAATTGTCAAAAAGATTTTACATTTTGGTCGTCGAGAAGGCAAGCCTTAAAAGGCTTTGCGATCGCTGCGCTACGCTGTTCACGCCTGTCCGGCGTGCCATCCGGGGCGGAGCCGGTCCTGGATCTCCCATGCGTCGAGCAGCGTCAGGGCGGTCATGCTCTCGATGACGGGGATAATCCGCGGCACAATGCATGGGTCGTGCCGGCCGTGGGTCTCAATCGTCTGGTTTTGCAACTTTGTGTCCAGCGTTGGCTGTGCCTGGGCGATGGACGAGGTCGGCTTGACCGCCACCCGCAGGAAGACGGGCTGGCCGGTGGTGATGCCGCCGGTAATGCCGCCGGCGTTGTTGCTCGTGAAAGTGCCGTCAGCCATGCCGTCATTGGCCTGGCTGCCTCGCAGTCGGGTCAGTTCGAACCCGCGGCCCACTTCAATGCCCTTTACTGCGCCGATCGTCATGATCGCGGCGGTCAGCCTGGCATCCAGCTTTTGGAATACCGGGTCTCCCAGGCCGGCCGGCAGACCGTGAATCTCGAGTTGCACGATGCCCCCGACCGAATCGTCGCTATCCCTGGCGGCCAATACGGCCTGGACCATTCTTTCGGCGGCATCCGGGTCCGCGCAGCGGACGGGGTTCTTCTCGATGGTTGTGTAGTCACACTGCCTGGCGGCGATGCCGGCGATCTCGACGGCGTGGGCGACAATCTTGACGCCTCGCCTGGCCAGCTCTTGTTGGGCAAAGGCCCCGCCCATGACGCGCCCAGCCGTCTCCCGGCCGGACGAGCGGCCGCCGCCGCGGTGGTCGCGCAGACCGTACTTGCGGTAGTAGGTGAAGTCGGCATGCCCGGGGCGGAACAGATGCTTGATGCCCTCGTACTTGGACGAGTCGTGGTCCCGGTTGATAATGGCCATCGCGATCGGCGCCCCGGTGGTCTTGCCCTCGAATACACCGGAGAGGACCTGGATTTGGTCCTTTTCGTCGCGAGGGGTCGTGACCTCGCTCTGGCCGGGCCGGCGGCGGTTCAGCTCCGACTGAATTGCTTCAACGGAGAACTCGATGCCGGGCTTGACGCCGTCCAGGACTGCCCCGATGGCTGGCCCGTGGCTCTCGCCGAAGGTGGTGATGCGTATGATGTCGCCGTACGTGTTGGCTGCCCGGCAGCGTATGGCCAACTCTTCGATGATGTGTCCTATCGCGATCTCCGCGATCCGCGCCGGTTCCTTATCCGTGGTATCGATCACGACGTCGGCGTACGGACCCAGCAGTTCCTCGCGGTACGCCACGTTTTCATTGAGCCGAGCTCGCGCATCGGGTCCGCTGAGCCACGGTGGGATGCCCTCGCGCGCGATACGAGTCCACAGCGTGTCCGGGTCGGCGGTCAAGTAGATCAGGATGGCGTTCCGTCGCAGGGCACGGCGACTGGCCGGATCCAGAAGACTCGACCCGCCCGAGACGATGAGCTTCCAGTCCGCTTCGGCCAGTTGGACCGCCACCTTCTGCTCGACGGCTCGAAACGTTTGCTCCCCGTGCTCGATGAATATTTCGCGACACGTTTGTTTCTCGCCCGTATCTCGCTCGAAGCACTCCTCGATCAGGCGGTCTGTTTCGATTGCCTCCAGGCCGGTCAATTCCGCCAGTCTGGCTGCCACGGAACTCTTGCCTGCGCCCTTAGGTCCTGCCAGTACGATTTTCACGGTTCGCCCTCTGTCATCTTCACGTCGGCGCCCAAGCTTTGCATGAGGTTCGCGTATTCGGGGAACGTCACGCGGATTGCCTCGGCCGCGTCGATAGTGGTGATCCCCTCGATCGCCATGCCCGCCAGGCTCAGGGCCATAACGATGCGGTGGTCGCTGCGTCCGTCGAGGCCGGCTGCAATGAGTTTGCTCTGGTGAATGACCATGCCGTCGGGTAATTCCTGCACGTTGGCTCCAAGCTTGGTCAATTCTTGCGCCATGCACGCGATGCGGTCGGTTTCCTTCATGCGGGCCTGGGCGACGTTGACCAGCCGGGTGATGCCCTCGGCGAAGCATGCGGTTGCCGCCATGGCAGGCAAAGCGTCGGGCGTCTGGTTCAGGTCGAGCGTCGCGCCTTTGAGCGGGGCGGCCTTGATCGTGATGCTGTGCGGCCCGGCGGTGATATCGGCGCCCATTTCCCGCAGATAATCGACGACCGCCTTGTCCGGCTGGCTGTCGGTGAAATCCAGGCCCTCTAAGGTAATGTCCTCGCCGAACAGGGCGGCCCCACACAAAAAGAAGGTGGCGCTGGAGAAATCCGCGGGCACAGGCAGATCGAACGCCTTGTAGCTCTGCCCGCCTTTGACGTGGAATCGCTGGAAATCGTCGTTTTCGTACGCGATTCCCTGCTTTTCGAGCCAATCCAGGGTCATTTGGACGTATCCCGGCTCGTTGAGCAGCGTTACGTCGATCTCCGTATCCCGGGCCGCCAGGGGCGTGCAAAGCAGCAGGCTGGAGAGGTACTGGCTCGTTTTGCACTCGACGCTGACGCGGCCGCCCGCCAGTGTGCCGCCGATCCGGAGGGGGGCCTTGCCGTTGTCCTCAAGGCTCTTGCATCGGGCTCCGAGGCTCTCCAGGGCGTCCAGAAGGGGGCCTACGGGCCGGCTGCGGATCTGCTCGTCCCCGGTGAACGTGGTTGCCTGGTCCGCCTCGGCCAGAGCCGCCGAGCCCATGGCGATCCGCAGGGTCGTGCCGGAATTGCCGACGTCGATCATCTGCTGGGGGGCGACGATGCGACCGCCGGTGCCCTGGACCTTCCAGCAGGACCCGTCGGTGGTGTCGATCTCGGCGCCGAGGGCTCGGTAGCACCTCACGGCGGCTTCCGTGTCGCCGGAGGACAGTGGGTTGTGGATGAGGCTCGTTCCGTCGGCCAGCGAAGCGATGGCGACGGCGCGGATCGTGTGCGACTTCGATGCCGGGATCGAAACCGTGCCCCTGAGCCGGGATTTACTGCATACAAGCTGCATTCAGACCTCTCTTTGAACGCTCCTGACCGAATCGTCCGGACAGTATACAGCCCCAGGCCGCCAAGTCAAGGCGCCACCGAGGTTTAGGTTCGTTGCGGACCACACCGCCAGTCCCGTTACCGCCCGCAGCCAGGCCCGCGCCATCCCGGGCGATCCAGCAAATGTACGGTCCCAAATTGGCTTTGTTTGCCATTTCTGCCCCCTGAAAATTGGGTTTGTCTCGCAGGGCCGGTGTGTATGCTAAAGCACCCTGGCGATTCCAAATTCCGGCGTGGAAAGCCGATTTTGTCACCGCTGCGAAGGCAGGGGTCCAGCAAACTGCCGAAGCACCCTGGATTCCCGCCTCCGCGGGAATGACAACCGGTGTCTCCACGGGGCCGGGCGGCGGACCCCAGGCGAGATGCCGTGAAATCTGCACAGGTACGGGCCGGCGCGTCGCCAAATTGGCTTTGTTTGACATGACGGGGTGTCTACTTGCTCGTGTCATTGCGAGAAGCGAAGCGCCGAAGCAATCCCGGCCCTGCGGGCCGGTCCCGTCGCACCAGACCGGTACCCAATGGGCTTTGTTTGCCACGCCACCCTCGTTTTGAGGCCAAAAACGCGGCAGATTGGGTTCGTTTGGCGCACTGTGGTCTGTTTTGAGCATTTGCATTTCGGATTTGTTTCGGATGTCGAGCTTCGAGCTTCGGATTTCCCGGGGCCGCCAAGACCCGGGCGAATTGGCTTTGTTTGGCATGGTCGGGTCTCTACCCGCTCGTGTCATTGCGAGAAGCGAAGCGCCGAAGCAATCTCGGCCCTGCGGACCGCTCCCGCCGCCGCAGACCGGTACCCAATTGGCTTCGTTTTCACGACACCGCCATGCGTGTGTTTTCTTGTAACTGTTTTCTGGAGAGCCAGTTATCAAGATTCCGCCCGCATCGAAATTGGCTTCGTTTGGCGCGGCCGGTCTCTGGCTTCCGGCCGGCCGTCTCGACGAATTGGCTTCGTTTGTCATTTCAGGCCACAACATTCCACACCCCGTTGACGCGAATCCCCAATCGGCAATTCCCAATCGGCAATCGCAGACCTGCGACATTGGGTGCGACGAGGACAGGTTTGAGGCGCCTGATTCGGCATTCGGTTACGGCCTCCTTATCTCGACAAGGCTCGCATTCGTTCTTCACATATCATACCCATACTGGGCCGGGCGTCAAGAAAAAAATGCCCAATCATAGCAATCGCCCGAAATTCGTAGGGGCATCCCCCCTGGGTCGTCTGGTTCCCGACTCCGGCTGGCCTGGCACATGTTGCACCATTTCGACTGTCGGCACCGGGCCAGGAGGCCTCGTGTCTGGTTGATTGGGCTCCAGGCTTGCAGGGGGCGCCAAATCTGCTATGATCGGTGGCAGGTAGACGGTGGATCTTGTGAATCGATGCGGGGTCTCATGATGAAGGTTTCCGAAGAAGTCATTGACGAGATGGCTCGACAGATCGTTCGTACGGTCGACCCGGAGAGGATTGTGCTGTTCGGTTCCCGGGCTCGCGGCGAGGGGAACGACAGCTCGGATGTGGATTTCCTCGTTGTGGAGCGCGAGCCGTTTGGCGAGGATCGGAGTCGGCGTCAAGAGGCCGCTCGCATCTGGCGGTGTCTTTCGGGATTCCGGGTGCCGAAGGATATTCTCGTCTACTCCGTCAGCGAGATGGCACAATGGAAAGACTCTGCGCATCATGTCATCGCCAGGGCGCTGAGAGAGGGAAGGGTCCTCTATGAGTCCGCCTGACACGGCTCATGAACTGCTCGCGCTGGCGGAGAAGGACTACAAGGCTGCGCTGATTCTCGCCCGTGCCGAAGAACCGCAAGCGGATGCTGCGGGTTTTCATCTTCAGCAGTCGGTCGAGAAATCGCTGAAAGCCTGGTTGGCTCTGAAGGCCGTGGACTATCCAAGGACCCACGACCTGAGTCTGTTGCTTGGCCTGCTCGAAGATCAGGACGAGAGTATCGAACCGTTCTGGGGCTTGCTGGAACTGAACCCCTTTGCCGTACAATTCCGTTACGAACTGCCCGGCGAAGACTTTCCCAACTTCGAGCCGCTTGCCGAACTGGCTGAGCGACTTCTGGCCCGCGTTCATTCTCTTCTCGTCAGCGATTGACACAGACAGGCGGTGTCATCTGTGCTTCCATCTTTGCGTCATGAGCAGGGGGTCTGCCCCTGCGATATTGGGGGGGCGGTAGAGCACACGCCCCAGACGGCTGCGCGCAGGCTCCCTCCGGGCGTGCTGATACTTGCGGTTCCGGGTATTACACAGTATAGTAGCAGCGAGATCTCTGAATTGCGTGAGTTGTTGGAGGAAACAGCCGACTTCGCGGGGAGTAGCCGGCGGATGACTGAGGTTTGCAGTTGCAGGCTTCGAGGCGCGAGAAACGTCGACGTATGAACGGGAGGCAGAGAGAAATGAATCGTGTTCGAGCCAGCTATGGGGTGGTGGTCTGTTGTGCGTGTGTCGCGCTAGCGTTGCCGGCATTCTCGGAGGGAACGGCATCGTTGGTGACGCCTGGTAACGGGGCGTTGCTGTACTACCAGGCGCTCCTTATCCGGCCGGAACCCAACGACGCCACGCGCAGGGCAATGAACCGCGTGCTACGAGGCGAAGATCCGGATGATTGCGCCCGGAGCTACCTGAAGTTGCGATCGACTGCCAATGCCATCGCTTTGATGGATGCCGGCGCACGTGCCCCACAATGCGATTGGGGAGTTCTCCATTCGCGGGGAGAGACACTTGACCCGATTGTCGTCGGAGCCTTGCGCAACCTGTCCCTCCTCCTGGAATTGGACGCGCGTGTTCTGGCATACAGCCGGCAGTACCGCGGTGCCCTTGACAAATGCCTGAGCATGCGAAGGCTGGCTTCGCATCTTAGCGACGGAACGCTCATGCCGTACGAGTGCTATCTTCTCGTTGATCTCAGAGCACTTAAGTGTATTCGGCAGATTCTGGGATCTATGCCCCTCGATTTGGACACGCTCACATGGTTGCAGGGCCACCTTGCGGTGCAGAGGACCGCGGCCTCCACGGCCAGCGCTCTGGAACTTACGCGGGACTACATGGCAAAGTACTTGTATGCAAATCCTCCCGAGCTACGTAGGCGGAGGAAACAGTTTGTTTCGGCAGCAACTGAGAGCGGTGCCGCAGAGGATTTGCTTTCGAATCTGACAGATCAGGAGTTCCTGGAACGGTCCCTTGCGGCCTACGATAAGTTCCTCTACGCTGTCCTTCGCATCTTCGGGGGCGATATGCCCTACGAGGACAAGTATGCGGAATTGGACGCACTACGGCGCAAACCCACGGACATAATCGCCAGAGACGATCCCATCATTATGCCCATAGTGGCCGAGCAGATAGCCACCTGCTATACCTTACAGGTTCATCATGCGGCGTACCTCAATGCCGTCAAGGCGGCACTGGAAGTCTACCGTGTGGTGGCTGAAACGGGGCAATTGCCGGAAGAGCCGCCGCCGTTTTTGCCTTCGGACCCTTTTAGTGGAAGTGATTTTGTCTATGAACGAGCCGACAAGAGCTTCACATTCCGCTGTCGATCCAGAGATATTTTTGCGTCGGAGAAGCGCTATTTTGAGCCGGACGAACCGCCGGCCATAGGCAACACGATACAGTCCTACGAGTTCACGGTTGCAGAAGAATAGGGGCGCATCATTGTGAGAACGGCAGAACTGTAAATTCGCGGGGCAATGGCTCGGTGTATACGGCACACCCTACGCGGTGACGGCAATCATCAATAGCAGGCATCGTTTATCGATTCCAAGGCTGTTCCGCACTGTGAGTGGGGCGTTTACGGTCGAGGGGTGGCTTTGTTGTCTTCGGCGAGCATGTTGCGGAGGTAGATGTGTAGGCTGCCGCGCCAGGGTTTGGTGGCGATGTCGATGTCTCCGTCGGCGTCGACGTCGGCGGCCTTGGCCTCGTGGCAGCGTTTGCCTTCGAGGATAAGGTGTTCCTGCCAGCGGCGTGCCTTGCCGTCGGCGTTTTCCCAGATGAAGCACTTGTGGACGTCCTGGGAGAGGGGGCCGCCGCCGGAGAAGACATCGAGGTCGCCGTCGTTGTCGAAGTCGGCGACCGCCAGGGAATGGAAGTCCTGCTTCGTATGGTTGGCCGAGAGCAGGTGGCAGTCCCACGATTTCGCCTTGTCCTTGTTCTCGAACCAGAAGACGCGTCCGTCGACGGTGTCGGCCTCGGCCTCGACGATGTCGAGGTCGCCGTCTTTATCGAGGTCGCAGACCCAGACTTTGATGGCCAGGCCGTAGCGGTCGGGACGGTTGCCGCCCGGCGGGATCAGGTCGGCGTGCTCGGTCCACTGCGTACCCTCGCCGTCGGCGTTCTCGAACCAGACGTCGCCCCGGACGACGTCGCTGTCCCCGTCGCCGTCCAGATCGCCGACGCCGGCGGGCCCGACGCCGCCGTGGATGCCCTTGCCGATCTTGTGTTCGATCCACCTGTCCCGCGGGTCGGCGGGGATCGTGTACCAGACGGTGACGACGTGCCTCTTGTCGTTGCTGCAGGCGACGACGTCGAGCCTGCCGTCTCCGTCGACGTCGGCGGCGACGTCATCGTGACAACTGATCGCGCCGTTGTCGTAGCGCTCGAAGAGTTCGGTGCGTGGCTTGCCTGTGTTGCGGTACCAGGCGGTGCCGGAGACCTGGTCGATCCAGCCGTCGCCGTCGATGTCGAAGGCGGTGCCGCCGACGTCCGTGCGGGCGCCGCTGCCCATATCGTGCTGGACCCACTTGTCGGGCCCGACGTATTCGAACCACCACATCTTGCCCGACTGCCCGACGACCCAGTCGAGGTCGCCGTCCTTGTCGATATCGACCAGCGAGGTCTGCCCCATGCTCCGCCCGACTTCGGCGATCTTGTGGCACTCAAACCGGGGCATTTCCGCCCGCGACGCGGAAGTCACGAGCAGGGCGATGGAAAACACGACCGAGATTCGTTTCCTGAGCAAGGGTGAAGAGCGCATTTCCGGCTCCTTTCGCATGCGTTCGTTCGTGCGGGGCCCGGCTACAAGGCCCGCCAGTTCATTCAACGTAGCATATCAGAACGAGCGTGAACGTGAAAGAGGTTCGTTGCCGAGTGTGTTGCCGGCGAGCGGTTTGAACGTCGCGGAGCTTGCGATCGCCTGGACGACTTTCATGCTCGCCATGTATCTTGCGTGTTCCCTGTTGAAAGACCCCTCCCCAGGCTGTAGACTGAAGCACGCTTGCGATTTGCCTCGTATCGCCGGAAGATACAGATTGGCGCAGGGCAGGGGCTCATCCCGGATGCGGGAGACTCCGGGGCGAAGCCTTCCGGTGATCGAGGAACGATTCGTTTGGCGATTTTGGCGTTGGGTATGGGAGACCGATTATGAGCACTGCCCATGGACCGGGTCCGACCCACCACGGGCCCGCCCCGCAGCTTTTGGACGAATTGGTACGACGGACCGTGGCGGCGGCGCACCCGGTTCGCATCATCCTTTTTGGATCGGCGGCACGCGCGGCGATGGGGCCCGACAGTGACCTTGACCTGCTGGTCGTTGTACGCGACGGTGTGCACCGGCGAAAAACGGCACAGGCCATCTACAAGGGGCTCAGGGGAATCGGCTTCGCCAAGGACGTGGTGGTGGTCACACAGAGCGATGTCCGCGAGTTCGGAGAGAACCCGTCGCTTGTCATTTGTCCGGCCCTTCGGCAGGGCAAGGAGATCTATCATGCCGCTGGATAGACCGGCACCCGGGACGCCACAGGATTGGCTGGCCCGGGCCGGTGAGCGACGAAGAACACCGGGAGGCGATAGGCCATGCCCAGACGGTGGTGACATGGGCCGAAAAGGAGATTGATATATGACAAGCAGGAGTTCGATTTCGAGACGACACACCCTTCAAGGGATGGGCGCGTTGGGGGCTTCGACGCTGCTGGGGGCCGGGGCGGCAGGCGCCGAGGGGGCGACGGGCCCGGGGGCCGAGATGCCGGGGCGGTGGAATGCGGCGATTGTGGAGAAGGTGTTTGCGACGCCTTTGATCGATACGCACGAGCACTTGATCGAGGAGAAGGATCGCCTGGCGGGCACGTCGCATCGGCGCGTGCGGGCCGACGACTGGTCGCTGCTGCTGAGTCATTACCTCAACTCCGATCTCGTCGTGGCGGGTATGCCTTCGAAATCCTACGACCGGTTTTTCGCGGCCGAGACGGACCCGGTCGACAAGTGGCGGCTCCTGGAGCCGTACTGGCCGGCGGTGAAGAACACCGGGTACGGGCAGGCCGTGCGGATCGCCATGCAGCAGCTTTACGACGTGGACGATCTCTCGGCGGCGACGGTCAAGAAGGTCCAGGACGGCTACGAACGGACCCGCCGGCCCGGTTTCTACCAGCGCGTCCTGTGCGAGGCGGCGAAGATCGAATCGTGCCAGGTCAATTGCCTCAGCGGCCCCTTCGGCGAGTCGAATATGCCCACGCTGCTGATGCAGGATCTCAGTATCGTCGGGATGTTCGCCGGCCCGAATCTCAAGGGCTTCGGCAAGCCGACCGGCATCGACGTCAAGTCCCTGGCCGACTGGCATCGCGTCATCGACTGGTGGTTCGACAAGTATGCGAAGTACGCCGTGGCGGTCAAATCGCAGAACGCCTACAGTCGCGACATCGATTACGAGCAGGTCCCCGCCGAGAAGGCTGAGGGTGTCTTCAAAAAGCGCATCGAGAACAAGCCGATGACGGGCCCGGAGCGGAAGGATCTGGAAGACCATCTGTTCTGGTACGCGGTGAAGAAGGCCACCGAGAACAAGCTGCCGGTCAAGTTGCACACGGGCTATTACGCGGGCCAGAACGGGATGCCCCTGGACCGGCTCATCCGCAATCCGGGCTCGGCCACCGCCCTGTGTCGCCGGGCGCCCGAGACGCGGTTTGTCTTCATGCACATCTGTTACCCGTACTACGAAGAACTGCTCTCGGCGGCGAAGCATTATGCGAACGCCTACGTCGACATGTGCTGGGCGTGGATCATCAACCCCGTGGCGGCCAAGGACTTCCTCAAGAAGTTCCTGGTCACCGCTCCGGCCAACAAGATCCTGACCTTCGGCGGCGACTACATCCCCGTCGAGCCGGTCCTGGGCCACGCTGTCGTCGCGCGGCGGGGAATCGTTCTGGCTTTGAGCGAGCTGGTCGAGGAAGGCTGGCTTAGCCTGGCCGATGCGCTGGAGCTCGTCGATCCGATCATGCACGGGAACGCCCGCGAGATCTTCGATCTGGCGGCGAAAGAGCGGCGACTCGAACGGGCGCCCTGGGCCTGAGCACCGGGCGCGTTGCCGTCGGACCGATGCAAGTTTTCCGAGGTGGGCGATTGCCGCGCCAGCGCGGATGTGCTATCCTTGGTCCGTGCTTCGGCAGTACGAGACGGACGGCCGGATGGTCTTGTGAAAGGAGACGATCGATGAGCGCTTTGGTCCTTTACGGTCTAATCACGGTTGTTTCTGGCGGAATCCTGTTTCTCATGGCGATTCTCGGGGCCGACCAGGACATCGACGTCGATGTCGATGCCGACGTCGGGCTCGACGGTTTTGAGGCGGGCGGGCCCAGCATATTGAGCCTGAAGCTGACGCTCATTTTTCTCATCGGTTTCGGGCTCTGCGGCTTCCTGGCGGCCTATTTCAACACCCAGACCCACCACGTCATCCTGGCGCTGATCGGCGGCGGCGTCATCTGGTTCGTTAGCTACCAGGCGCTGAGCTGGCTGTATCGACAGCAGTCCACCAGCCACGTGCGAGGCGCCTCGTTCGTCGGCCAGGAGGCGAAGGTTACGGTTCCGATTCCCAAGGGGGGCACCGGGGAGGTCTTTGCCCGGCAGGACGGGACCAGCAAGAGCATCTACCTCAACGCCCGGGCCCAGGACGCCGACGCCGAATATCAGAGAGGACAGACTGTTACGATCCGGTCAGTGGAAGGAACGACCGCGATTGTGGAATAACGACGAGAACGAAGAGTAGTACGGATTTGCGGTTCGTTGGCTGGAGACGGCCGGGAAGGAGAGATGTTATGCATTGGGTGGTAATCGTGATTGCGGTAGCGGCCGTCGGTCTGCTTTCGGGTATCCTGATCTTCACGGCCAATTACATCAAAGCGTCGCCGAATGAGGCCCTGATCTTTACGGGCCGGCGTCAGAAGGACACGGGCCGGGGTTGGAAGGCGGTCGTCGGCGGGGCCAAGTTCCGGATTCCCGTCCTGGAAAAGGTGAACCGGATCTCGCTCAAGACCATGAACCTGCCGGAGGTGCGGGTGCAGAAGGCCTGGTCCAAGGAAGGCGTGCCCGTGACGGTCGAGACGGTGGCGAACGTAAAGATTTCCAGCGAGGAGGAGATGCTGGCCCGCGCGGTGGAACGGTTTCTCGACACCGAGCCGAGGCAGATTCAGCAGATCATCAAGGAGACGCTCGAAGGACAGCTTCGTGACATCATCGGCGTGCTCACCGTTGAGCAGCTTTACCAGGAGCGCGACATGTTCGTGCAGAAGGTGCTGGCGCAGGCCGGTGAGGAACTGGCCAAGATTGGCGTCATCATCGACATCATCAACATCCAGGACATCCGCGATGAGAAGCAGTATTTAGAGGCGCTGGGTCGTAAGAGGACCGCCGAGGTCAAGCGCGACGCGGAAATCGGCGAGGCCGAGGCCCAGAGAGACGCCACCATCCGGGCCGAGACGGCGCGGCGCGAAGGGGCGGTCGTGCGGGCCGAGCAGGAGCGACAGGTTGCCGAGGCCGAGAAGGACCGGGACGTGGCCAAGAAGGAATATGTTGGCGAGACGCTGGCGGCGACGAAGACGGCCGAGCAGAAGGGACCGTTGGCCGAGGCGCGGGCCAGGCAGGCGGTGGTGGTCGAGGAGCAGAAGGTCCAGGAAGAGCAGCAGAAGGCCCGCGAGCGGGTCGAGGCCGCCCGGGCCGAGGCCGAAGAGCAGAAGTTCAGGGCCGAGCGGGTCGTTCCCGCCGAGGCCGAGAGGCAGGCGGTCGTTTTGAAGGCTGAGGGCGACGCTGCCGCGATCCTCAAGCGGGCGGAAGCCGAGGCCCGGGGAATCCAGTTGAAGCTGGAGGCCGAGGCCGAGGGTCTGCGCAAGAAGGCCGAGGCGTGGAACGCCTATGGCAAGGCGGCCCAGCTCAATCTGGTGCTGGAGGCCGTCAAAGTCGTCGCGGGCGAAGGGGCCCAGGCCCTGGGACAGGTCAAGTTCGACAAGGTCATCGCGCTGGACAGCGGCGCCGACGGAGACAGCGCCGTCAACCGCATGCTCACCGCTGCCCCGGGAGGCTTGGTGAAGTTCCTCGAACAAATCCAGGCCGCCACCGGAATCGACTTAGCCGAAGTCCTCAAAGAAGTGAAAGAAATGAAAGAAGAACCGGCCGCCAAAACCGCCCCCGTCGCAACCGCCCCGCGCCCGGAGAAACCCAACACAAGCCGAGGGCCGAAAACGTAACAGCGTGGGCACTGAAAACGTCCGTAGCGATCGTGCTCTCTCGCAGGCGAAGGAGAGTTGGAAGTGGGTCGTATGAGGTGACTTTCGCGATGCAGTTCGAGTGGGACCCGGAAAAGGCTGAGCGGAACCGTAGAAAGCACAAGGTGCCTTTTGAGGAAGCCGTAACCGTGTTCTATGATCCTCTTTCCGCCACATTCGACGACGTGGATCATTCAGTTAGAGAACATAGGCTAATCACGGTTGGTTTCTCTTCCTTGGGGCGATTGCTTGTTGTATCATATACGGAACGAGGGAGAGTTGTGCGCATTATCAGCGCACGGCGCGCAACTCCGCGCGAAAGGAAAAGGCATGAAAACGAAGTCGAATAATAATCGTGATGATTTGCGTCCCGAATACGACTTTGATTATTCCAAGGCCGTTCGTGGCAAGTATTGCAAGCGATTACTGCAAGAAGGAGCCAACGTTGTGGTCCTTGAGCCGGATGTGGCCAAGGTCTTTCGCGATTCGGCGGCAGTGAACGAGGCGTTAAGATCGCTCCTGGATCTTTCCCGTTCGACGCAGCGTCTGACCAAACGCTCGGCCGCTCGTAAAAAGAAGACGGCACACGGGTAGACATTTTGTGCTGCCGGTCGGCTGCCGCAACCCCTCGGCCCGACCGTCGGATGACTGGGAGGCTGCCATGACGCTAACGACCAGCTCTGGTGGTAAGATCGTCAATCCGAGCGACGAGCAGATTCGCGCGGCCCTCTCGGCGCTGGACGTGGGCCGCGATGATGAGGGATGGGCGATCCTGGAACAAACGGAGATGGACTACATACAAGTCAGCGGCGACCAAGCCTCGGGGTTCGCCATGGAGTATCAAACAAGTGACACGGACCGCCACTACCGCGCCGCCCGCGAGAACTTCTCCCTCGAACAAGTGGTCCGGGCCTTCGCCGACTACCGCGACGGCAAAATCGACTACTCCGCCTACGGCGACTGGACCCGCATCACCTGGTAACCCCCGAACCGCACGCCGCACCAGCGTGACGCGCCCGTGACGCAACCGTCCCTACTCCCTGCCGGGAGGCGACCCGAGCGCCGTCACGATCCAGGGGCAGGGGCGACGTTGTCTCGATAACACGTCGCCTTACCCTCTATCCTGTCTGTGGCTCAAAGCGAAAAATCTCAGGGGTCTGGGGACAGAGTCCCCAGCAGTTAGAAAACCAATAAGCAACCGGCCCGCTCGTGATCGCAGGACCGCGTTGTACTTCGCATGTTAATGCGCCTGGAAACCTAATGTCTTGTTCATTCTGGCAGACGATCTGGGTTGGCTCGATTCTTGAGAGAAGTGCGAGCGGTTGTGCCTGAACGAGGTGTTTGGGCCCTTGTTCGGGGCAACCATCTGTCGGGTGGCCGGTGACATCCGGCCGCACCGATGGGTGCCGCCGAGGACCGTGGGGCTTCATCGGATTTTGTAGCTGATGGACATGCCGTCGTGTTTTTCCATGGAGGCTCGGATGATGACGGTGTCGTAGTTGGGGCTGGTTTGGATGTAGTCGAGGAAGTCTTTCATGGCGTGTTCGGAGCGGATGACGTTGTCTCCGACGACGACGGCGCCGACTTTGAGCTTGGGCTCGAGAATTTTGAAGTACTTGAAGTAATCGCGTTTGACCGCGTCGATGAAGACGAAATCTATGGGGCCTTCGATGTCGGGCAGGGTCTTGAGGGCGTCGCCCTCGACGCAGGTGACGGTGTCTTGCAGGCCCATCTTGCGGATGTTCGCATTGGTCTGCGCGATCCACTTCGGATCGATTTCGCAGGTGTAGAGGTGTCCGCCGGTGCGCTCGAAGGCGATGCCCATGTTGATCGCGCCGAAGCCGCTGGCGGCGCCGACCTCGACGCCGCGTTTGGCGCCGGAGGCCTCGACGAGGATGCGAAGCATCATCGCGTCACCCGGCGTGGTGTTGAGACCGGTGCGCTGGAAGTTGTCGATGAACTGCTTGCGAAATTCGGGGCTCACTTTGCCTTGATCTCCTGCAAGAACGACCAGACTGGCGACGGTTACGACGGCGAGACATGCTGCAACTACGCTAAGAAGTTGACGTTTCATAAGACACTCCCGGAGTCGATTTGGCATTTTCTATTTACGATTTGGATTGTTTGCTTTGCACGTTTCGTATCACGAGACGGTGGCCAGGGCGTTGTTCATGCGTCGGATGGTCTCGTCGATCTCGGCGGGGTTCTTGAAGCCAACGGTGACCGCGTCGGTCAGGCCCGACTGCATGACGAACTGCATGGCCCTTTCGCGGTCGGCCGGATCGGTGAAGTCCCCGTTGCCGACGAGCTTCATGCCGATGACGCCGCGACCTTTGTCCCGCATCCGCGCGAGCTGTTCCATGACGGGCAGGACGTTGGCCTCGTTGCTCGGAGCGTTCCAGGTGTCCGAGCGCGGTGTGTCCATGTGGGAGCCCTGCGGATTGATCCGCACGAGGTGGACGTCGACGAAATCGACATCGACGGAGCGCTTCAAGGCGGGCAGGCTGTGACAGGAGACGCCGTGAGCCCGGATGAGCTTCTTATCCTTGGCCTTTTCCATCGCGTCGAGCACGCGCTTGCGCCGCTCGTCCCAGTCGGGGGTGACGGTGCAGTGGACGAGCAGGCAGTCGATGTAATCGACGCCGTAGTCTTTGCAGTACTGCTCGATGTTCTCGAACGCCTTGTTGGGCACGCCGCCCATCTTAGTCTGGATGAAGAGCTTTTCGCGGGGCAGGCCCTTGATGGCCTCGCGGAGCATCCCGTGCGTGCGGTATCCGCGGGCGATGTCGATGTAGGTGATGCCCTGATCGTAGGCGTAGCGGATCAGGCGGTTAAAGCCGTCCTGTCCGAGACTCGCCTGGACGCGGCCGCTGTTGGTGCCGCAGCCGATGCCGAGGCGGCTGAGCTTGATGCCGGTGCGGCCCAGCGTGATTTGGTCGACGGCCGTCAGTTTGCGCGGCGCTGCGTGGGTCGCAAGCGGTGAGAGGACCACGCCACCCGCTATCGCGGCGGCTCTCTCGATGAACTGACGACGTGTGAGCGGTTTTCCCTGCATGGGTCGATCCCCTTACTGGAACTGCCAAACCTCCTTCATCGTTTCCGGCGGCCGACGCCGTGCCGACGGCGACCGCGATCGTACCTCATATACTGCCAGAATCACGCCGGCACTGCAACAGCATTTGTCCGGGTGCGCCAGGAATACGTGTGTGCAAATGTTTTGCGGCAGCCGGGTGTTGTCCTCTTGTCAATTGTAGGGTGGGTCCTTGACCCACGCGTTTATGCCCGCGCCGACTGTCCGCGTGGGTTGAGAACCCACCCTACCCTTGCCACGCGCCTGCCGGGATATTCTCACTGACACAGGGTGGTCGGCGGCGACGGGTGGCAGCGTCAAGGCCGCAGGACTTGGCGATGGCTCGGTGCCCGGGGCTCGTATAGCACCACAGGCAGCAGACAAATCCCCCATCGCCAAGCTGCTGCTTGACGATGCCACGCGCGTGTGGGGGTCGTTTCGTCGATGGACGCGGTGCGTCAGGTCTGGATGGGGCGGCTCGGTTTGGCGCGTAGCAGGGGAGGCAGTTGCACGACCATGAGGCCGGCCAGCATGAGGGCGCAGCCGGCGATGTCACGCAGGCCAAGGCGTTCGCTCAGTACGAGCCAGCCGGCCAGGGCGGCGAAGACCGTTTCAAGGCTCATGATGATGGCCGCGTGCGCCGGAGGCGAGGTGCGCTGGCAGACCACCTGGAGGGTAAACGCCACGCCCGCCGAGAGAATGCCGCCGTAGAGGATGGGGATCGTGGCCTCGCGGACGCCGGCCAGGGAGATATCCTCGGTTAGTACCGCGGCGACCAGACTGAGGGCCGAACAGACCACAAACTGCACCCAGGCGATACGCAGCGGACTGCCGCGCTTGGCCAGGTAGCCGATGAGCTGGACGTGGATCGCCCAGAAGAAGGCGCCGACGAGGACCAGCAGGTCGCCGCGTCCGATGGCAAACGACTCGGTGACGCTGAGCAGGTAGAGTCCCGCCACGGCCAGCGCCACGCCGAGCCAGAGAAACCATCCGCAGCGGTGCCCCAGGAAGAGACCCATGAGGGGGACGAGCACGACGTAGAGACTGGTGATGAATCCGGCCTTGCCGGCGGTGGTGTAGAGCAGTCCCATCTGCTGCAAGGACGCGCCGCCGAACAGGGCCAGGCCGGCCAGGGCGCCACCGGTGAGGAGAAAGCGCCGGCTGGCTTTGCGGCGGGGCGTCACGCCGGCCCGGCGCAGCACCAGGATCAGGGGCATCAGCGTTACCGCTCCCAGCGCGAAACGCGACGCGTTGTAGGTCATGGGGCCGATGTGGTCCATGCCCATGCGCTGGGCGACGAAGGTCGTGCCCCAGATGAAGGCGGTTAGAAGCAGTAGGGAGTCACTCTTGAGCGTTCTTGTTTGCATGCTTTTCCTGTCGTCCCGGACGGTTGCGGCTATTTCGAGACGGGCACGCCAAGTTCCTGGAACTGGGCGGCGGCGTTGAGGAAATGGGCGGTGATCCAGAACACCGTCCAGGTCTCGACGTAGTTGCCGCGCACGCCGGCGATGTCATCGGCGGCCAATTGCTTTCGAAACGCGCCGTGCTGGGCGTAGTTGGTGTGGTGCGGCTGCTCGCCCTGGCTGCCGTAGGGGTCGAGGAGCTGCCCGCAACTGCGGTACATGACCAGGGCCAGTTGCTTGAGGTCGTTTCTGTCGAGCCACCGTCCCAATCGGTAGATATCGGGTGCGATGAGGACGCCGAAGACGTCGATGTGCTGGTTCTGGACCGAGACGGCGGTCCAGCCGCGGGTTTTGAAGCCGTGGTCGCGGAGGCGGCCGGCCGGAAGATCGATGTCCCAGACGACCACGTACGTCAAGGCCACGTCGGCGGCGTGTTTGGCCCATTTGAGGTATCTTGGCTCGTCCGTCAGTTCGTATAGCGCGGCAAAGCCCTGCAAGGCGGCGAAGGCGCCCTCTTTGTCCTCGCAATTAGCGTCCAGCGTGCCGCCCCAGTAGGGCTCGCGCATGCTCAGGTGGCGTGCGGCGTACACACGGGCGGCCTTCTCGGCGGCCCGGCGATAGGTGTGCACGTCGAAGAGCCCGGACGCACGGCACAGCGGCGCGATGAAGAAGCCTTCGTTCGTGGACAGCGGCGACCAGTCGTCCGACAGAATTCGAGCGGCATGGAAATCGCAGGCCTTGCGCAGGAACGCTTCCCAGCGGGATACGTTCGCCTGTCTCTTTCGTCCGAGGCGGATCGCGTTGGCAACGTTCAGCATGGCCTGGCCCTGCGAGAGCAGTTCGGGATTGCCTCGCTGGAGCCACTGTTTCTTATCAACGTCGTACCACGTGGTGAAGCCCCGGTCGTAGAACTTGGCGGAGGAGAGGAAATCGAGCGATTTCTGCACCATGGTCAGGGCGTCGGCGTCGTCGAGCTCGTCGGACAGCGCCTGCAGGGCATATCCGCAAGCGGCAGCCTGGCCGCACCAGCCTAAGACGAAGAAGTTGCGATCCGGGTATTTCTTGAAACCGGCGACCTCGCCGCGCTCGTACCACCGCGTTTTGGCGAAGCGATACTTCGCTTCGAGGATCTCCCGAAACGTTGGCATCCCCGCCATCTCGTACGGCTGGAAGAGCGCCAAGGACGTCTCCGTCGGTCGCTGGAATCCCGATCCCTTCTCGGCGACCGGATACGCCTCCAGGTAGAAGGTTTTCTCGATGATCGCGCCGGGCGGGACATTGAGGCAGGCGTCGCTGTAACGTATGAAGCCGCCCTGCATCGCCTTGATAACGTTGCGCCGGCCGTTCGAGGCGCACGGGCCCGAGAGCAACGTCAGCTCGGTACCGTCGGCCTTGCCCGTCAGTCCGAGGGACCACCACTGGTCGGCGAGATTCCCGAACGCCACCGGCGACGGCAGCGAGTGCAGGGCCGCTCCTTTGAGGCCGGAGTCGTCCGACCATTCGATGCTCGCGTATGGCATGGGGAAGCGATGTTCTTCGAAAAGGGCGGCTTCGCCGGGCTTGGCCGTGTAGACGGGGACCCGCCCGCTTCTGGCGCCGGAGGGGTTGCCGTAGTAGAGAATGCCGGGCAGCAGAACATCCGTGCCTTTGCCGGGGCAGTGGAAGCGCACCGAGAGAGTGGTGTGCGGTGCCGTCTTGGCGCCTTTCCAGGTGAATCGTCTGGTGCACTCGATCGTTCTTCCGTGCGGCCGGTACGAATCGCGTAGTTGCCACGTGCCGGCTGCGGTCTCGATCTTGCCGCGCAATATCGTCCATCCGCCGACCCGCTCGGCCTCGGTCGCTTTCGCGTGGACCCACCCTGCGGGCCAGTTCTTCTCCCAATCCGTCGCAATCGACCAGAGCCCGTCGGTTGGGCTGCGGAGCAGGCATTGCCCGTCCGCGAGAACCTCGACGGCGTAGTGTTGCTTCTCCTGTCGTACGCTTAGCTCCAATGCTTCCGCGCACCAGACGCGACCGGCAAGTGCGGTTGCCACCAGGCCCGCGAGTACTCGCGACAGCCGAAGACCATGTGCCATGTTGATTCTCCTCAAGACGACGGTTGTGTAAGGCGTGCATTCTACCGTCTGTCGTCGTGTCCGTAAATGCGGGACCATCCGAGCAGTGAATCGAGCGGGCGGCTCAGATTTCGGGGCATTGCATTTTGGGGCACAAAGGGCCGCACGGGCGCAGGGGGCGCGAACGTGCTCTGGCGGGGCAAGTCGGAGATGTCCGTTTGGGCCGCGCGGGCGCGGCGGGCGGTGTGAACGCGTGTACGTGTGGAGGGTGAGAAGGGTGTGGAGGGTGTTAAGGGTGAGAAGGGTTTTTTTTACGTGGCCGTGCGCGTTGGGGCAACTTCCTGTGGTTGCCCTGGCACGCCAAGTGCATCCGGCCGCATCGCAATGCGTAAGTTTTTCAGGAATTTCGTTGACATTTCCTTCGCGCTTTGGCACATCCATCTGTATCGACAGCGTTACAGGGTAGAATCAGGGATGATACCATGACTGACGCTTCACGGGGAAACATTCGTCTTCGGACATTTGTCAAGCGGGCATGAGAAACCACAGGTGGCAGGCGATCTGTCTCGCGAGCCTGCGACGGTAGAGGCTGTGAACGGACAGGGAGTGCGATATGAAGCTGGGATCGGGCATACGAGGCAGCGAGAGGCGTGGATTATTCAGGGATATGGCCGGACCGGCCTGGCGGGTTCTTTTTGCCGGCGCGTTTGTGGTAGCGCTCTTGGCGCCGTCCGGTCGCGCGCAATTCTTCAAAGTGTACGAGTATAAGACCGCCGACGCCGGCGCGATCGAGTTCAGCCACTGGATGACGTACGTGTCGTCGTCCGACGAGCAGATGAGCTTCTTCGGCCGGGACCTCGATCGCGAGGACCTCTGGGCGCATTCGTTTGAGTTGGAATACGGCCTGTCGCACAAGCTCACGGTGGGCTATTACGTGGACTGTCTGAACCCCGAGGACGGGAACTTCAAGTACATTCAGTCCAAGTTGCTGGCTCGCTATCGCTTGTTCGAAAAATATGAGCTGCCGGTGGATATCGCTCTGTACGGCGAGTACATCATACCGGACGACGACTACCGGGACTCGGAGAAGTTCGAGTTTCGCACCGTCATTGAGAAGGACATCGGCCCCTGGCGGCTGGCGTTGAACCCGATCCTCGAAAAGAACACCAGCGGGGAGGACGTGGAGGAGGGGGTGGAGTTCGCCTACGCCGCGGGGATCTATTACGACAACGGGGGCGACGGCCTCTGGAACTCCGCGAACTGGCATCTGCGACCCGGGGTCGAATTCTATGGCGAGACGGGGGAGATCGCCGAAAGCAAGGGTTCCAGCGACCAGGACCACTACATTTTTCCCGTGATCGATCTGTATTATCCGCGCTACGGCAACTGGGCGCTGCGCTGGAACTTCGGCACGGGCTTCGGCCTCGGGGGCCAGGCCGACGACCTCGTGCTCAAGAGCATTTTGACCGTCGAATTCTTGTTCTGATCTCACCGTGGGAAACCGTTTTGGGGTTCAGACAGAGAGGTTGGTCACCGATGAGGCGAATACTTCAGGCGATTGCGATTGTGTCTGCGTGCGGCGCGGTGTTGCTGTTGGCCGGCTCGGCCGACAGCGCCCGCCGGAAGAAGCAGGAATATGCCATGCATCACTGGGACGATCCCGGCGACTGTCTCGGTTGTCACTACGAGCGGTTCGTCGATTGGTCGTCCTCGCAGATGTCACGCGCTTATACGGGGGATTTCTTTCAGGCGCAGTACTTCCAGTACGCCGTCAAGGATTCCCAGCGTGACCCGCAGATGAAGGACCTGGTCGGTGATTGTCTCGGCTGCCATTCGCCCTCGGCGTTTTTGTCGGGCCGGATTCCGCCGCCTCCATCCCGGGCGAGCGAGAACTACTGGAACCGGGACTGGACCTGGCTGGGCTCGTTCAAGAGCCTGGGCCAGCTCAAGAAGGGATTGGACAGCGGGGCCGTGACTCCTCCTTACCGGGACCGCTATCGCAACAGTCTTCCGGCGGATAAGGAAGAGGCCGACCGCGGCGTCTTCTGCGATTTCTGCCACTCGATCGCGAGCACGACGGATCGCCAGCCTTTCAACCACAACTATCGTCCCGACGCCGGCCCCGGACGCAACACCAAGCGGGCCGATCTCGAGTTTCCCTGGGCACCCTATCACGAAATGCAAGTCTCCGAGCTGTTCGAGAGCGCCGACCTCTGCGGCATCTGCCACAACGAGCAAAACACGTTCGGCCTCTGGGTCAAGGCGACGCACCGCGAATGGAGCGAGACGGTGTATGCCGAGCGCGACATCGTGTGCCAGTGGTGTCACATGCCGCCGCGCGAGGGCAAGCCAGCCAAGATGGGCCGGGAGAGGCCCTGGAACCATCAGCATTGGTTCGGCGGCGGATTCACCGGCTTCGTTGAAGGCGCCGCCCGCGTCAAGCTGCGCGTCCACGAGGAAAGTGTTGCCGCCGGCAGCACCGTGCCTTTGGAGGTGACCATCAGCGATATCGCTACCGGCCATCTTTTCCCCACCGGCGCCACGGAAGAGCGGGACGTCTGGCTGCACGTGGCGGTCTATGACGCCGATGACCGGGAGCTCCAGCACATTCGCGTGCTGCCCCATCCCGGCGACCCCAACGACCGGTACTTCATCACGTCCAATCGTCCGGAGGCCTATCCTTCGCATAGCTCGTACAGCCAGGCCATCTCCCGCGACTCGCTGCCCGAGGGGGACCGCATCTACCAGGACGTGTTCCTGGACTCGGAGGGGAATCCCACGTTTGGGCAGTGGTACGCCGTCCGCATTGTGGGCAACCGGCTGGAGCCCGGCGAGATCCGCACGGAAACGTATTCCTGGAGAGTGCCCGACTCCCTGGGACAAGAGCAGGTCTACCTGCGAGCGACCCTGTGGTACCGGCGTATGGCCGACTCCCACGCGGAAATCCTCGGCATCGAGAAGCGCCCGCATTTACTCGTTTCGCAGGATGAGAAGCTGGTGAGAATTACGGGCAAGTGACGGCGGACATCGTATCTGTCAGTCGATAATCAATTCCTCAAGCGGTCGTTTGGGGACGTGGTGGACGCCGTTTTCGTCGCGCCAATACTTGATGTCTCCTTGCGGTCCGGGCTCCTCGATCACGACCGTCTCGTCGGGCTTGCCGAGGGCGACCACGAGCAGGATCTTGTACCGGTCCGGCACGTCCAGGGCCGCGCGAAGGGCTTTTCTGTTGATCGAACCGATCATACAGCCGGCCAGGTCTTGCTCGACGGCTCCCAGCAAGATGCTCTGCGCCGTGATTCCGTGGTCGCAGCCGAACGCGTCGCCGATTTCGGTGTCGCAAAGGATGACGATGTACGCGGTGGGGCGCTCGCCCTCGGCGGGGCCCGGCCAATCTTTCATATATCCCGCCCAGGCGAGATGCGGGAAGATTCGCGCGTTCTTCTCGGGCGTGCAGGAGAGAATGTATTTGAGCGGTTGCAAATTCGCCGCCGAGGGCGACAGCCGCGCCAGGTTCACAAGAGTCTCCAGCGTGCTACGCTCGACGGTGAATTCCTCGTCGAACCGGCGACAGCTTCGGTTTCGTACGATGAGGTCGCGTATCATAGTGTGTCACTCCGTCGGAGAAGCTGCGTTCGCTGCGCTTATCTCTGCGTCCGCTGGATCTCGACTGCCAGCTCTTGTCCCGCCGACAGGCGTATCTTGTCGGTCAGCGTGATTTCGACGCGTCCGTCCTGCAGGGCAGAGGTGCTTTCGATAGTCTCGTTGTCGCGGCGAACGGCCACGCTCGCGGATTTCCACCGTTTGGGTACGGAGAAAGCCAGCGTCTTCAAATTCAAGTGTCCCCGGCGCAGCTCGATTCGCTCGCGTTGTGCGTTTCGCGTTCGTTTCTGGGCGAATGTGCCCCATCCCTCGGCGCCGGTGAAGGCGGCTTGGAAGTCTCTCGGCTCCATGCGCGGCGCGAAGCCGATGTGTCCCTTGGCCCCGTGATATTCAAATCCAGCCAGGGCGGTATACACGCCCCAACTGGCCATGGCGCGAGCATAGTGGTCGCCGCATTCGACTTCGTTGAACGGATTGTGGGCGGCCGGATGGTAGCGCTGCTCGATCCCGTGGCAAATCGCCAGGCCTTCGTCGAGCATGCCTTCCCAGACCATGTGGCCGGCGACCTGATACTCGATTCCCGTCCAGATCTCGCTCTTGTAGCGTACGCCCTGGGCCATGTATTTGCTCCTGGGCCAGGTGCAGGTGAACAACCCGGGTTCTCCCGGCAGGGCGAACCAACGCTCCGGCTTATGCACGTCGTTGTAGGGGCCGACGTCCGGCGTCCAGTTGTATTTCCACACCGAGCCGAGCGCATCGCGCACGTTTTGCTGAGGGTAGATGTAGCCCAAGCCGAGCTGGTGGCCCCAGCCCTGGCCGAAGAGCTGGTCGGAAAGGCATCCCTTGCCATACTGGAAGCGGGGATGCTTCTGTAGATCGACGATCTGGATGAAATACTGGTCGTCCCACAGACGTTCCATGGAGAGCTTGCTGCCGCTTTCGAAGATCCGGCGGCAGCGCCTGGCGAATGGCTCGTCGCCTATTTCCCGGGCCATTTCTTCGCCGGCGCGAAGGGCGGCCAGGTACAGCGAGCCGACGAACGTGTTGGGGCCTTCAAAGTTGATGTCGAACGTGTTGTGCTGGCTGGCTTCGATCAGGCCGTCCTCGTTGCCGTCCTGTCCGATGGAGAATTCCAGGGTCTTCTTGACGCGGGGCCAGGTGCGTTGCAGAAACGAATCATCCGGCGCGCACTGATGCTCCCGATAGGCCTTCAGCACGGTGCCACACTGGCCGTCGGCGGCGTAGGCGTGGTTGCTGCGGAAGCCGACCAGGCCGTTGTCGAGGTGGAAGCCTTCGCCGAAGTCCTGCATCTCGCGGGCGCTGCGTTCCAGCTCGGGGAAGAGCCGCGCCGGCGCGTGGGCGTAATTCCACACGTGCGTGCAGGTCCCGGGACAACAGCCGACGCCTTCCCAGGCCCAGAACCGGCCGTTGCCCCACCATTGGCACGTCCCCGTGGCGAGATTGCACACCGTCGAGTGGAGCCGAAACAGCAGCCACCGGGGCAGCGTGCTGTCTTCGTAAAACGTGCGGTGCCATTTCTTCGTCTCGCCGGCGAGCCGGTCGTGGTTGTCCAGGACGTAGTGAGCCACCTGGGTGGCATCGGCAAAACGGTTGGCGTATTGGCGCCCTTGTTCGTGGTTCGGAAAAAACCACGAGAGAACGAAGACGAACGTGCGTTCGGCGTTCGGCTCAATCTCGACGGCCGGCGCCAGAACGACACCCGCTTTCTTTCGGGCGACGGGGTAGACCGCGTCGGCTTCGGTGTGGAAGTCAATGTCACTCGGAGCAAAACGTGGCGGAACCAGGCGCATGTCATCGGCGACGTTGCCTTTGCGGGCCGAGACCAGAACCATCGAGCCATAATCGGGCAGTTCCTTCAGCGGCCCCGTCAGGCCGGAGCGGGCGATGTCCGAAAGCTCGATCTGGTCGATGTTGATGTGTCCCCAGCCGCCGCTGGCCTTGTCCACGATCTGGATTTGGGCTTGTCTGCCCTCAAAGTCTGCGACGGACCAAAAGTGCCACTCGAGCCTCTCGTTGTTCTTGCCGACGGCGCTGCGAACGACTTTACCGTCGATGAGGAGGTTGATACACGTTTTTCCGACCTGGTTGCCGCCGCCGATGAGGAAGTTGATGTACTTGCGGTTTATTTGGAAGGCGGGAGAGGTAAGAGTGCCGTGGGGGGCATCGCCGCCCAGAAAGGTGTTGACGAGTCCCCGGCCCTGGAAGCCGCTGACCTTTTGTTGAGTCGGTAGAGTTCCGCGGGCGGGACGTTTGCCGAAGGCTTCGCCGGCGATTTGCCACGGGCGGTAGTTGTCGCCCTCGAAATCCATCAGGACGATCTTCTCGCGCGGCGCTGCGGTCTGTTTCGGCGGGGGGGCTTCCTCGGCGGTGTGCGCGATCAGGGTCCGGCCGCGCTGGTCGAGGATGCGCGTGCGGCGATTGGCGTTGATCGCCCGGGCCGAATGGAAACACACGGCGTTCTCGAGCCAGCCTAACACGCTTGTCCTCACGGTTTTCTCTGAGGTGTTCTTCAAGGTCAGATGAAACAAGGTCGCCGGTAGTGCCGAGTCCTTTGCATCCAGCGGAATGAAAGGCGAAAAGGCCTCCATCTCGACGGCGACGGGGAAATCGTCGGCCCGGTAGCGAACGAGGCCGATGGGATATTCGCCGGCAAACTCGACGGCGCCGAAATCCTTGTCCAGGACTCTGATCAGAGGTTTTCTCCCAGATTCGACCGCGACGGCGAATCCGGAATCGACGGGGGAATCGGGCCGGTAGGTTCGGTAGCAGTCACGGCCGTACCCGGTGAAGACGTGCTTGTTGAAGATCTGCCAGAGTCCGAGCGTGCCGTCGCCGCGCAGGTACAACTGGCCCGCCGCGATGCCGCCGACGGGCATGCCGATCGTTTCCAGTTCCTCACCGGCGTAGACGGCGCGTTCGCCGCGTTCGCGGAGCTTCTGAAAATACTCCTTCGAGAGCCCTTTGTCGGCGGGCACGAGGTGGTTCTCATTTGCGAAGGCCTGGACGCCGAAGACAAAGACACCGACCGCGACTACGCGAAGTATTGCCTGCTTGCTCATCGTCTGATCCTCTCATAACCGGCTTTCGTATGATCGGGATGATGGCATTTGCTCACTTGCCGCTTTCGGCTACACCCAGCTTCAGGGCCAGCAGGGTGGGTTCGACGATGTGCAGGTTGTTCAGGAGGGGTTCGGTGTACTTGATGTCGCCGTATTCGGCCTCGTCGAAGTGGTGCTGCTTTCCGACGTGGTTGTTCCAGTCCACGCCTTCGGTCAGGAAGCCCGTGTCACGCTGGTGATGGCGGGCCGCGGCGCGGAGGATGGTCAGGGCGTCGCGCTTATACTGCTCGTTACGCGTGTCCTGGTAGGCTTCGAGATAGGCCAGGGCCGCCTCGGCATTCTCCCAGAGGTAGGAGGTGTCCCAGCTTTTCTCCATGTAGAGCAGTCCCTTGGTTTGCACGCCGTTGCGGTCTTCGAGCATCTTGAATTCGTCGAGACCGGCTAAGCACGTGTCGAAGGCAAACCGGCGAATCGTCTCGTCGTCGAGGAGTCTGGCGACTTGGCGGAGCGTGCGGAAGGCTACGGAGTAGGCGACGTTCTCGTGTTCGTCATAGGTGTCGTGATTGATGGAGCCGAAGAAGCCGCCGGCGTCCATGAAGGTTCCGACCTTTTGGCTGATCTTGTCGGTGTAGTCGGCGATGCGGCGTTGGGTAAGAGCGGTGTTGAGCTGGATGATGAAGAGCCCGTCGGCGCTTTTTTCAAAGAGGATGTCACTATCGCCATAGGCGTTTTGCGGGTAGTGCTCCCCGTTGGGTTTGCAGCGGCGCGGATACCAACCGTTGGGCGTGGCCTCGACGTACGTGTCGATCCATTCGGCGGTTTTGGCAGCGGCCCAGCGCATCGCGCTCTGACGCGGCTCGGGCAGCAGGTCGCTGAAGATCAAAAGCTGGTAGGCAATCTTGGCCATCGAGCCGGGGCAGAACCAGTTGTTCTTGTGCTGGTAGTTCAGGCAGAAGCGGTCGGTGGTCGTCTCGCGGTATCCGGTGATGAAGCCCGTTTCGTAGTCGATGAAGCCATGGGTCAGCACGTGGTCGAGCAAGCGGACGGCTATGTTCTGGAGGTCGGGGTCGCGGATGTGCTGTCCGAACGCAAACAGTTCGTAGGCGCCGCCGACGGCGTTGGCCGCCCAGCCGGGGCCTTCCAGGTTGCCGAAATCGTGCCAGCCCATCACGTTGCCGTCCTTGTCCACGAAGCTGGACTTGCAGGCCAGGTTTCCCTTGTATTCCACGAGCGTCCGCTCGATGGTGAAGCGGACGGAATCCCTGGCCGAGTCCAGGATGGTGTAGTCGGGGTCCTCCGGCAGGTAGAACCCCGACGCGATGTCTTCCAGCTTGAGATAGTCCAGGCCGAACATGTAGCTCTTGACGGCCTTGTCGTTGGCCCCGGTGATCTCGACGCCGAGCGTGTGATCGCCCATGTCGAGCCTGTGGACGCCCATGTCGAGAACGCCGGTGGGGACGACGCCATCGTTGAAGAGGTCGATGGGCCCGCCGAGCTTTTTGCCGTCGAGGGTGAGCTGGACGATGCCGTAGTCGATGGCCTTGGTGAGCTGCATCTTCAGGCGATACGTGCTGGTTTTGGCCACGGGGACGACGAAGTCGAGCGTGTCGCCCGGTTTGGCGCCGGTCCACCAGAGGTGCGATTCGTTGCTCCATTCGGTTCCGAAGCCGTACAAGTCCTGCGGCCCGGCGTTTCCGCCGCTCTTGCGGGCGATCTTGAGCTTTTCGCCTTCGAGGGCGCCCTTGACCTTGAAGATCTCGATGGGCGCCCAGTAGCCCTTGCGCTGGGTTACGGGGACCGGTTCGTAAGGATCGCTCTGGCCGGCCGCCTGATACCAGTAGGCGATGGAGGCGTAGAGCGTCGGCTTCTTGTTGGGATAGTACTTCTCGATGGCGGCTTCGAAGGAGTCCTGGAAGGGGACGTTGTCGGTGATGTGCCAGCGGTTCACGGAGATATGCCCGCGGTTGTTCATGCTGATCGTCTGGTTGTGGTAGCAGTTCTCAAAGAGCGTCGGATTGCACCAGGCGTAGCCGAAGTAATCTTCCGAGCCGGTGCCGAAGGTGGAGGGGTATTTCTCTCCGTCGACGAAGAATTTCTCGTCGCCTTCGCCCCACCAGCCGCCGCGCGGGTTCCACACGTGCAGCATGACGCCGCAGAACCGGCCCCGACCCTCGGTCTTGAGCATCGTCCAGTCGATCTTCCTGCGCTCCGCGTCCTCGGGCAGAAACGCATCTCGATGCCACTTGGCATGGAACCGCCCGAGCGTTTCGATCGGCTTTGTCACCGGGGCGTGGCTGATGCGAAACTGGAGCGTGCGCTCCTCATCGCCATCGTTGGTCAGTTTGATCACGGCGCCGTTCTTGAAGGGCATGTACCAGTGACTATAGAAACCACGCTCGGTAACGCCCAAGGGCAGCGACCGATACTGATTGGCGCCCGGCGCCGTGCCGAAGAAGTCGCCCAGAGGAGTCCAGACGCTCGGCTTGGCTTGGCCGTCCCAGTACATGTGCAGGGTCAGCTCCCGCAGGACGTCATAGTCGTTCGGGGTCTCAGGCAGGTCGGCTCGCACGGAGAAACCGGTGATCGCTCGGGTGCCGTCCAGCTTGAGGACCGTGACCGTTTCTCCCGGCTTGACCGTTGCAGACGTTCTTTCCTGTTCTGCACCTCTGCGCCGCGGAGGCCGTCCGGCTCGTTCCTGGGACAGGAGTTCGTTGGCGCGGGTGAGTGCCTCTTTCTCTTCGGTCGAAAGGTTAAGTGTGAAGGTCGGTAGTTTTGTGCCCTTGGGATAGGTTGTGTAGGTGAAGTGGTAGTAAGCGCCCCAGTCCTTGTCGGCGGTGATTTTGCAGGACTTCTGGAAGGGGATGGGGACGTAGTTGTTCTGGCCGCGGGCGGTTTCGTGGACGAGGGCCGGATACGTGAACGGCTCATTCTTGCGGTCGAAGTAGCCGATGAAGGGCAGGTCCACCGCCGGTTCTTCGGCGCCGTCGAGATAGATGCGTACGTGGCCCTGCTTGGGCAGCGCCGACCAGATCCGCCAGATCACGCCCGGCCCGTCGATCTCGGCGAAGACGAACTGCTCGCCTTCCTTGCGAATGAACCCGCCTCCGTCGCCGTTGGCGGCCCAATCAATATAGCGGTCGTTGGCCTGGTCGTACTTGCTTCGTCGATCCCAGCTCGCCCATTGGGCGCATTTCTCGCCCGGCGCCGGTAGGGTCGCGAGATGCTCCAGGTCGGTCAGGCGATTGACCATGTCGGTGTAGGTCAGCTTCTCGGCTGCCGCCGCGCCGGCCTGTTGGACGCTTGGCAGGAGCAATACCGCCGTGCAGCCGATGAGGAAATGGATTGTTCGTCGTGTGGACCAGTGTGTGCTGTTCTTCATGTCGGGCCTCCTTCATTCCGCATGGTCATCCACTGTCAGGCAGAAAGCACGAGAATCGCGCTTCGCCAAGGCCGGTATTGTAATAAGAAAGGCCCTTCCACGCCAGGGGCTTTGAGGCAATCAAAGCCACCGGGCACGAAAGGGCCTGACTTGGCGGTACTCTAATGCGTTTTTCTATCGGCTGGCGTATTTGACGGAGCAGCCGTAGGGAGACGTGGCGGGCGTGCTGACGTTCTGGTCCGAGGTTAGTTCTCCAAGGGCCTTGTCGACGTAGTTGATCTTGCCCGCGTCGCCCTTGACCTGTCCCAGCGGGGCGGTGTCGATGGCCCCGTTGTAGGCGATGTACCCCTCCTTGTCGATGATGATGATGTGCGGAGTGGTGCGGGCGGCATAGGCCCGTCCCACTTTCCCGGACGTATCGTCCAGGATCGGGTAGGGCACCTTGTGCTTCTTGGCGAATTCCCGGTTGGCCGTAGTGGTCGTGTGGCTCGTGCTGTTGACGGCGAACCAGACAACGCCTTTGTCCTTGTACTTCCCGGCCAGGTCCGCCATCGTGCTGGCCTTCTCATAGTGGTACCGTGAGAAGGGACACTCGAAGTTGAACCATTCCAGGACAACGATCTTGCCTTTCTGCTCGCTGAGCCGGACCTTTTCGCCGTCGAAGCTGGTCGACTGGAACTCCGGGGCCTTTCGACCGCGGCGTTGCGGTCGCGCGGTCTGCCCGGCCTGACCGCGGACGGCCCGGCGCAGGCGCTGCTGTTGCTGCTGCAACCGGCTTACCCGCCTCTGGAAGGTTTTCTGACGCTTGCTAATGAGCGTCTCAACTTTTTCGGCCGTTCCCGTGGCCTTTTCCTTTACCGCCGATTCATGAATCGCGCGCAGCTCGGCGATCAATCCTTCGTGGGCCGCTTTCAGCTCGTCGATCTGCTGCTGGAGCCGCTGTGCCAATCGTTCCATACCTTCGCGCTGGCCCGCCGGGGCCTGGCCGCGCCCGGGTCGCGCGGGTCTCTCAGACCGTTGCCCCAGCCCTGCCGACGTCGCCAACAGCAGTACCAAACCGATCGTCGCGATGGTTGCCGTTCGTCTCATTGTCATGTCCTCCAAACAAACCTTGGACAGAATCACATCTCTTTTCGAAAACGATTGCATTCAGGCGGCCCAACGTAATCGAGTTGGCGTTCTGATGCAAAGGTTCTTACCGCTTTGGCGCCGGGAAAGTTCACCGCAATGACGAAATAGCATACGGGAAGTCCGCTCACTGGCGGGGCGTACGCGTCTTGCGGCCTCTTCGTCGCCGACGTTTTCCTTATGCGGTGAGAGCGGTTCTGACATCGCGGAGGAAGGCCTCGATCTCTCCGATGGCCTGCGTGCAGTCGTCCAGGTGCTCTTCGATCATCGCCACCAGTTTCGAGCCGACGATAACGCCGTCGGCGCCGGCATCGGCTATGGTCCGGGCGTGCTCGGGTGCGCTGACCCCGAAACCGACGCAGACCGGTACGTCCGCCAGAGATTTCAACTGACGGACCAGCCCTTCGACGCAGTCGGAGAGGGTGGTGCGACTGCCGGTCACGCCGAGCAGAGAGACCGTATAGATGAATCCGGTGGTCTTGTCGGCGATCCGTTTCATGCGTTCGGCTTCCGTGTTGGGCGTCACCATGAAAACGGTGTCGAGGCCGGCGGCGGCGGCCGGTTCGGTGATTTCGTCGGCGTCGTCGATGCTCAGGTCGGCCACGAGAACGCTGTTGACGCCTGCGTCATGGAAGTCCTTGAAAAAGCGGTCGATCCCGTAGTGATGGATCAGGTTGTAGTACATCAGCAGGCCGATGGGGATGTCCTTATAGGTCTTGACTTCCTTGATGAAGTCGAGAGCCTTCTGGACGTTCATGCCGCTGCGCAGAGCGCGCACGTCGGCCTTCTGGATCGTGGGGCCGTCGGCGATGGGATCGGAGAAGGGGATGCCCAGTTCGAGGACGTCGGCGCCGGCATCGACGGCGGCCTTCACTACGGCCAGGCTCGTATCGTAGTCCGGGTCGCCGATGACAAAGAACGGGATGAGGGCCGGGCGTTTCTGCCGGCTCAGTTCGGAGAATATGTCACGATATGATTGCATGGTTGTCTACCCTGTCTTGGTTGTTTTTGAATAGGTCCTATAGGTCTGATAGGTCCAACAGGACCTATTCCACCGGTCGACTCCGCTCCACGATGGAAACGTCTTTGTCACCCCGGCCCGAGAGGTTCACCACGACGGCGGTCTCGGGAGGCAGCTTGCCCTTTAGGCTGATGATGTACGCCAGGGCGTGCGAGCTCTCCAGCGCGGGGAGAATTCCTTCCTTTTTCGTAAGCAACTCGAAGGCGTCCAGAACTTCGGCATCGTCGGCCGCGACGTACTGGGCCCTTCCGGTGTCTTTGAGCAAACAGTGTTCGGGACCTACGGCCGGATAGTCCAGGCCGGCGCTGATCGATTCGGTGTCAACGACCTGTCCGTGTTCGTCCTGGAGCAGGTAAGAGCACGCTCCGTGCAGAACGCCCACTTTCCCGGCCACCAGGGTAGCGGCGTGCTTGCCCGTGCTGACGCCTTTTCCCCCGGCCTCCACGCCGATGAGCTTGACGTCCGTGTCGTCGAGGAAGTTCGCGAACGAGCCGATCGCATTGCTGCCGCCGCCGATGCAGGCAACGACCATGTCGGGGAGCCGGCCGATCTGTTCGAGGCACTGTTGTCGGGTCTCTTTGCTGATGCAACTCTGGAAATGCTTGACGATCGTCGGATACGGATGCGGTCCGGCCGCCGAGCCGAACAGGTAGAACGTATCGGTTACGTGGGCCGTCCAGTAACGAAGGGCGTCGTTGATGGCGTCCTTGAGCGTGCCCGTTCCGCCTTCGACCGGGATCACCTCGGCGCCGCAGAGCTTCATCTTGTGGACGTTTACGCTCTGTCGCTCGACGTCCGTGACACCCATGAAGATTTTCGTCTCCATGTCGAGCAGAGCGCCGATCATGGCGGTGGCCAGGCCGTGCTGGCCGGCTCCGGTTTCGGCGACGAGCTTGGTTTTGCCCATGTGTTTGGCGAGCAGACCCTGTCCGAGGGTGTTGTTGACTTTGTGGGCGCCGCCGTGCAGCAGGTCCTCGCGCTTGAGATAGACCTGAAAGCCGACGTGCTCGCTGAACCGTTTGGCGTGGTACAGCGGCGTGGGCCGGCCCGCGTAGTTCTTCGACAACTCGTCCAGCTCCGCCACGAATGTTGGGTCCTGGTAGAAGCGATCGAACGCCTCCTCCAGCTCTTCCAGCACCGGGATCAAGACTTCCGGTACGTAGTAGCCGCCGTAGCGGCCGAATCTGCCTTCGTACTTCATGTTTTGTTACCTTTACTCAAATTGCCTGTGTGAATGAGCACGCGCTCGGTCATGCTCGTAAATGTTGAATGTTGTCAAAAAGGGTTTTCATTTTGCCGTGGTCCTTCCGGCCCGGTTCGGCCTCGATGCCGCTGCAGACGTCGATTCCGTAAACTCCTAGCTCCATGGCGGCCACGGCGTTCTCCGGATTGATGCCGCCGGCGAGGAAGATCCGCTTGCCGATGTGACCGATGATATTCCAATCGAACGTTAGTCCCGTTCCTCCGTATTTCGCGGGGTCGTAGGCGTCCAGCAGGATGGCGTCGGTGAAGTAGTTGTCCGCATCCTCGATGTCTGCGGCCTCTTTGACCCGGATGGCTTTCATGGTCTTGATGCTGTCGTAGGCGAGCCAGCGACAGAACTCGGGATTCTCATCGCCGTGCAACTGCACCCAGTCGAGCTGACATTGACTGGTGATCTCGCGAACCTCTTCCAGCGGGCTGTTCACGAACACGCCGGCGATGTCGATGAAAGCGGGCAGCTTGTTGACGATGGCTTCGGCTTTCTCGGGAAGGATGTACCGCGGGCTCTGGGGATAGAAGTTGAAGCCGAGCAGGTCCGCTCCCATCTGCAGCGCCGCGGCGGCGTCCTCCTGGTTGGTAATCCCGCAAATTTTCACTTTAGGTATCAGCATCAGTTTCACTCTCACATTACAACGCACTCACGCCTGGTTTGAAACTTCGATTAGTTTCTCCAGACAGTGTAATGCCTTTCCTTCATCAATAGAAGCCTTCGCCAGCGGCAGGGCCTGCTCGAAATCGTCGGCCCGCCTGGCCACAATGATGGCCGCGGCGGCGTTGAGAACGACGATGTCGCGACGGGGCCCCTGGTCCCGACCCGTCAATATGTCGCGCACGATGCCTGCGTTGGCGATGACGTCGCCGCTTTCCAGCGCGTCCAGGGACGCGCCCGAGAAGCCGAAGTCGGCCGGGTCGAGCTCGGTCGAGGTGACATGACCCTCGCGCAATTCCAGGATCCGGGTCTTGCCGAGCAGGCTGATTTCGTCCATGCCCTGGCCGTGCACGACCATGGCCCGCCTGGCGCCGAGGATGCGAAGCGTTTCCACGATCCTCTCCAGCAGGTGGACGTCCGCCACGCCCATGACCTGCGCCTTGACGCCGGCCGGATTGGCGAGCGGGCCCAGAATGTTGAAGGCCGTGCGGAAGTCCAGACTCTTGCGGATGGGCTGCACGAAACACATCGCCGGGTGAAATTTCGGGGCAAACATGAATCCGATGTGCGCTTCTCGAATGCACTCGGCAACGACGTCGGGCCCCGGATCGATCTTGACGCCGAGCTCGCTGAGCACGTCCGCCGAGCCGCACTTGCTGGTGATGCCGCGGTTGCCGTGCTTGGCGACGTACGCGCCGGTGCCGGCGGCCACGAGCGCCGCGGTGGTCGAGACGTTGAAGGTCTTGACGATCGCTCCACCCGTTCCGCACGTGTCGATCATGTTGTCGATATCGACCTTGACCGGCACCGCGTGATTCCGCAGCGATTGCGCCAGCCCGGCGATCTCACCGGACGTGGCCCGCTTCATCTGCATCATGGCCAGAAACGCCGCGATTTGCACTTGCGTTACCTCGCCTTCAAAGATCGTGTCCTGCAGCGCCTTGGCCTGATCGAAAGTGAGGTCGTTGCCTTCCAACAGAATGTCGAGGTACTCGCTGATGGTTGCCATTTGTCAGCTCCCTACCGATTGTTTTCGACTGCTGGCGATGTGAAGAACGTTTTGGATGATCTTGCCCCCGGCGGGCGTAAGAATGCTCTCCGGATGGAACTGGACGCCGTAGATGGGCAACTCCTTGTGTTCCACGGCCATGACGATCCCTTCAAACTCGCCCGTTCTCTCCAGGCAATCGGGCAGTTCCTGGGCCATGAGACTATGATACCGGCCGGCTTGCAGCGGGTTCTCCACGTCGCCAAAGAGGCCTGTCCCGCTGTGGCTGATCCGCGACGGTTTCCCGTGCATGGGCTCCGGTGCGTGGCCGATCCTGCCGCCGAAGTACTGCACAATGACCTGGTGTCCGAGGCAGACGCCGAAGATCGGCAGCGTGTCTTTGAACGCACCGACGGCCTCAAGGGATACGCCCGCTGTGCTCGGGTTGCCCGGCCCCGGCGAGATCACCAGGAGGTCGGGGTCGAACGCGTCGGCGACGGCCCGCAGGTCGTCGAGTTGTGTGTCGGCCCGGTACACCTTCGTTTCGCATTGCCGCTTGGCGAAATCATCGACGAGATTGTACGTGAACGAATCAAAATTGTCGACGAACAAAACCCTTTTCCTGGCAGCTTCCATCGTATTTGTCCTTTATGCCGGCAGTCCGGTCACTGGCCTCGAATCGCTCTCAGACATGAGCGTGCCTTGTGTTCGGTTTCCTCGAATTCGGTTTTCGGAACGCTGTCGTGAACGATGCCCGCGCCGACGCGGATGTGCGCGGTGCGGTTCTGCACCTGCAGGCTCCGGATGGTGATGCAGCTATCGAACTGGCCGTCGACCGTCAAATACATGACGGCGCCGCCGTAATAGCCGCGCTTGTTTTTCTCGAGCTGTCGAATGATCTTCATGGCCTCGATCTTCGGTGCGCCCGTAAGCGTGCCCATGTTCATCGTGGCTAAGTAGGCGCTGAGCGCATCGAGATCGTCCCGGAGCGTGCCCTTGACGTTGCTGACGAGGTGTTGCACCGATTCATATTTCTCGACGGTCAGCAGCTCGGTGACGATCCGGCTGCCCGGGTCGGCGACGCGGGCGATGTCGTTGCGGGCCAGATCGACGAGCATCATGTGCTCGGCCAGCTCCTTGCGGTCCAGCTTGAGCTCGGCCTCGTAGCGGAAGTCGGTGTCGGTGTCGATTTCGTTTCCGATGCGTCCGCGCGGCTTGGTCCCGGCGATCGGCCGGATCTCCACGTGCCGCGGTCCCGTCCCGCTGACTCGCAGGTTCAACTCCGGGCTGGATCCCATCAGCACTGTGTTCGGCGTGTTGAGATAGAACATGTACGGCGACGGATTCAGATCGCGCAGGCGTTTGTACACGTCCAGCGGTTCGTCCGGACAGGGCTCGTTCAGCGTCCGGCTCAGGACCACCTGGAAGATGTCCCCGTCGATGATGTGCTGCTTGGCTTCCCGGACCATCCCTTCGTATTCGTCCTGCATCGTATCGGTCGAGGCGGCCGGCAGGGCCTCGTTGCAGCGCCGGCCCTGGACCGGGTCGAACCGCGCCATGTTGAAATAGTAATCGAAATTGTCCTGGGCCTCGGCGATGGCCGCCTCGCGGTCGCCGTTGGTAATCATGCAGTTGACCACGACGTAACCCTGGTTGTGCTCGTGGTCCATGATGAAGATGTTATCGGCGAAGTAGAGCTCGTAATCCGGGTTGCCCAGGATGTCCTGGTCGTTGGCGGGGAGCGTCTCGAACTGATCCACAAAGTCGTAGCTCAGCGCCCCGAGCAGGCCGCAGGTGACCCGAAAGGGCTTGCTGGCTAGTCGAAAGGCGAACGCGACAGCCCGCAGCACGTCCATCTGGTTCGTGCACTGCAACCGGGTGCGTTCATCGACCGTTTTCTGGAAGTGCTTGATCCGCCCGGTAATGGCCTCCGGCGCGAACTCTACGGAGTCGCAGAAGGCAAACCGGTTCTTGTTAGCGGCCAGGTAGCCCAGGATGCGTTTTCCCGTTTTGTTCAGCGCCTTGATCGTGAAATCCGCCCCGGTGCCCGTGAGGTACAGGGCCGGCCGCGCCGTGCCGAAGCTCAACGCCCCCGTGCCCGTGAGGTACTCGCGCGACTCGAACAGACAGGAGTTCTTGCTGCGCCCGTAGTCGGTCAGTTTGCCGAAGAACTCCAGCGGATCGCCGAAATCGATGCGTTTGACGATGGGGACGATCTGCCCGGGTTCGGCGTTCTGTATGATCTGTCGATAATCTTCCATGGTCCGGCTCTCGGATTCTCAGTTTCACTGGCACGCATCACAACGCGCCAAAAAAAAACGCAGCCTGCCGTTTCCGACAGGCTGCGTTTTAGAAATCTTCTGAGGTCTTTCTTAAGGCAAAATCATCGCTCGCCCGCCGGATATATGTCCGTGGGCCACCACCAAAACCGGTTGTTGCTATAAAATTGCCTCATGATTCTACTATTAAACCAGCGTCACTCCACTTTGTCAAGCGGAAAAAGCATAAATTTTCCCGGTCGCGGTTTCGGGGCTTACCACTGGGCCTCGATGTAAGGTCCTAACGGGCCCTCCGGCTTGGGCTTCGGCCGCGACCGAATAATCGCTTCGGCAATTGCGATGTCGCACTGAAGCGTAATCTTTATATTTGAGGAATCCGCCTCGACGATGGAAACCTCATGCCCCAGGGCTTCCACCAGATACGAATCGTCGCTGACCTTATCGGGCTCGAGGTTCGCGAGGTTCTCGTATGCCTTTTTCAGCAGCGAGGCCTCAAAGACCTGCGGGGTCTGGGCCTCATAGAGACCGTTGCGGTTCACGGTCCTTTTGATGATGTTGTCCTTGACGTCCTTGATGGTGGCGGTGACCGGGCAGGCGGGGATGGCCGCCCCGGTCTTGGCGGCCGCGGCGATGACGTCGACGATGAGCCGCTCGGTCACGCAGCATCGGCACGCGTCGTGAATCGCTACGAGGTCGATGTCGTCCTTGAGAAGTTTGAGGGCTTTTTCGATGGTTTCGAATCGCTCCCGGCCGCCGAAAAAGGTTTTGACGTTGAAGAAGCCCAGCTTCGCGCCCCATTTGACGCTGACGATCTCCTCGTCCTCTTCGGCAATGCCAAGCAGGATTTGTTTGACGTCGTCGCGGTTGGCGAAAAGCTCGACGCTGCGGACGAACACGGCCCGGCCGGCGACGTCGGTGAACTGTTTCTTGCGTTTGCCGCCGAACCGACTTCCCGGTCCGGCCGCACAAATGATGGCTGCTACGTTCTTTGACACGTTTTTCTCCTTGCACAACCACGGTTTTTCCGCCCGAGGGGCCTAATAGTCGATGCCCCTTCGGGCCGGTACGCCGCTGTCAAACGGGTGTTTGACGTTCTTCATCTCGGTCACGAGATCGGCCAGCTCGATCAACTCGGCCGGGGCGTCGCGACCGGTCAGAACGAGTTCGACGGCCGGATCCCTCTGCTCGATCAGACGCTGGATGTCGTCGAGACGGGCCAGTTCCTTCGACAGGCAGAAGACGATCTCGTCGAGGATCAGGACATCGTAGAAGCGCTTCCGTGCGGTTTCCGTCAGTCTGCCCAGAACCTCCTCAATGGCCGCTTTCGTGCGTGCGACCTTCTCCTCGTTGGCGAGCGATCTGGTCATGTCCCAGGCCTCTTCCAACGCCTCGACGCGGATGCGGACGGCCCCCAACTGCAGGGCGAACCGCTCTCCGATGTCGAGCGAAGGCGGTTTGAGGAACTGGAAGATCAAGACTTTGTTTCCCTGACCGGCCGCACGCAGAGCCAGCCCGAAGGCCGCCGTCGTCTTGCCCTTCCCGTTGCCTGTATAGATCTGTACCAAGCCTTTCTCGAGCATGGCCTTATCATACGCTGCATCTCCGGCGGTGAGAAAACAAAATCTTGCAGAGGAGACCAGGTGTGCTCTGCGTCGTTTCTTTCAGCTTGGATGAAGACGTCGCGTTATGAGACCATCACGTGTAAATGCCTTTCTATATGAGGGGATGAATCGTTGCTATCGCAATCGCAATGGATTCGGTCGGGTCGGTTGGTTTGTACTCTCGGGGCGCTTCGATACTGTCCCTGCGCCTTGCGGAGGCGATATTTTACTCAGACGGCAAGGGCGAATGGCCGATAATTCATTGATAGGACTGATTTTACCGTCTATTGTAATAGCATGGCTCGGGCGTTAGGATATCCAATCACGGAATGCCTGAGAGAAATTTGGAGAATATGGCGAACGTGACAGATGAAAACAGCCGACCGGTGCTTTCGGTCGTGGTGCCGTTGCTGGACGAGCAGGACAATCTCCGGCCCCTGTACGAGCAGCTTACCGAGGCATTGAAGGACAGCGGCTCATACGAGCTCATTTTCGTCGACGACGGCAGCACGGATGCGAGCTTCGAGATCCTGAAAGACTTTCACTCGGCCGACCCGCGCGTGCGGGTGATTCGTTTTCGCAAGAACTTCGGACAGACGGCCGCGATGAGCGCGGGATTCGCCCACGCCCGGGGCGATGTGATCGTGGCGATGGACGCCGACCTGCAAAACGACCCGGCCGACATACCGATGCTGGTTGCCAGGCTGGACGAGGGCTACGACGTCGTTAGCGGCTGGCGCAAGAAGCGGCACGACGCCGCCCTGACGCGAAGGCTGCCTTCGCGGCTCGCCAACGGGCTGATCTCGGCCATTACAGGCGTCAAGCTGCACGATTACGGGTGCACGCTCAAGGCTTACCGGCGGGAAGTGCTGGCCGAGACCCGCCTCTACGGCGAGATGCACCGGTTTATCCCGGCTCTGGCCAGTTGGAGCGGGGCCCGCATCGCCGAGTGCGTGGTCAACCATCGGCCCCGCACCGCCGGCAAGGCCAAGTATGGGCTCCAGCGCACCTTCAAGGTCGTTCTCGACCTGATCACGGTCAAGTTCCTGGGCTCCTTTTCCACCAAGCCCATTTACATCTTCGGCGGACTCGGCGGACTGACGGCGGTCTTTGGGGTTCTCCTGGGCCTGCTGGTCCTCTCCCAGAAGATCCACCGGGGCGTAGACGTAAGCGGCAATCCGTTGTTTCTGCTGGCCGCTCTGCTGCTCCTGACGACCGTTCAGTTCATCCTGATGGGCCTGCTGGCCGAACTGCTCGTGCGCACCTACCACGAATCACAGGACCGCCCGACCTATGTGATCCGGGAAGTTCTGGGTCTGTCCGACAACCACGGAGACGATTCATGAGCAAGACCCCGCGACGCAAGAGCACTGCCAGGAAGCGTCCCGCCGGCCGGAACAAGGCCCGGATTTCTGTGAATGACGACACGAGGGGGCGCTTGCAGATCGCTCTGGCCGTGGCTGTTTTAGCAATTCGCGCGGTCTGGGCCTTCCTGATTCGAAAGAAATGGTTGCAGATTGCTCTGGCCGTGGCGATTCTGGCGGGTCTGCCCTTCGCATTGGGCAAGTACTTCGAGTTCAATTCCCCCGGCGCGTTCGACAGCGGCGCCTATGTCTATTCGGCCAAGCACGTTCTCTCCGGCGACGGCGTTCGCGTGGGCCACGAGGAGAAGGCCAGCGCCCAGGCCGGCACGCTGTTGGTCAATATGCTGGGCGTGAAGCTGTTCGGCTTCGGCGAGCTGGGCTCGGAGATTCTGCAAATGCTCCTCCAGGCCGCGGCGCTGGCGCTGATGTTCGTCACGATCAGACGGCTCTACGGTACGCTGGCCGGCATCGTTAGCGTGACGGTGGCGTCGGTCTATCTTTCTGCGCCGCTGATCGCTAAGTTCGGCAACGTCAAAGAGCAGTTTATGATCGCCTTCATGATCCTGGGCATCTGCTGCTTTGTCTTCTATCAGCTCCAGGGCAAGTGGTGGTGGGCCTTGCTGGCCGGGGCGGCGCTGGTCTGGGGTCCCATGTTCAAAGAAACGGGTACCTCGGCCATAGGGGCCGTGATGCTCTTTGTGCTGGTCCAGCCTTTGCTGGGCTATGCGCCCTGGAAGCGGGCGGGAAG
>Ga0272441_10000921_pt1 | contig 64215 bp, 72 predicted proteins | sample SSMProp6N_FD_193582 | JGI IMG/M metagenome (GOLD analysis project Ga0272441, IMG submission 193582) | Marine sediment archaeal communities from Little Sippewissett salt marsh, Falmouth, MA, United States - SSM-Prop-6N | ecosystem: Environmental > Aquatic > Marine > Wetlands > Sediment ... | reverse complement strand
AGAGCTTTACGACCCGAAAGCCTTCTTCACTCACGCGGCGTTGCTGCGTCAGGGTTTCCCCCATTGCGCAAAATTCCTCACTGCTGCCTCCCGTAGGAGTCTGGACCGTGTTCCAGTTCCAGTGTGGCTGATCATCCTCTCAGACCAGCTAACCATCGTCGCCTTGGTAGGCCATTACCCTACCAACAAGCTAATGGTACGCGGGCCCATCCCCAAACGACAACTTTCATGAAGAGGTCATCTTTCATCTTAAAAACCGTAGTTAAAAAGACAATATCCGGTATTAGTCCCGTTTTCACGGGGTTATCCCGGTTTCAAGGGCAGGTTACCCACGCGTTACTCACCCGTGCGCCACTTTACTCCTCCGAGCAAGCCCGGAGTTTCTCGTTCGACTTGCATGTGTTAGGCACGCCGCCAGCGTTCATTCTGAGCCAGGATCAAACTCTCCACTTAAACTTAAAGAGGGTTTTTCACCCTTATAAAACCATCAGAGACCTGCACGTACTCACTATTTAGTTTTCAAAGAACAAGGGATTTCCGATTCTAATGCGCTGGAAATTGAATGTCAAGCGAATGTTTCCCAACTGCAAAAGAAAAACTGATAATACGGATCAGGCCTTTCAATGTCAACAGTTTTTTTTGAATTATTCGAGAAAAAATCACTTATTTTTTTTTCCATAAAATTCTTTAATTTTATCAACAACATATTCAATCTGAGATTCTTCCAACTCAGCATAGATTGGAAGAGCAAGTGACGTTTTTGATGCCTTGAGGGCGACAGGAAAACCCTCAGGCAAATTTTTTAGATCGCTGAAACAATCCTGCATATGAAGTGGAACAGGGTAATAGATCTCACAGCCTACACCGTTATCAGTCAGAAAATCCTTCAATCGGTTTCTACCTTCCTTTACCCTTATAACAAACTGATTGTAGATATGTCTCTTTTGTTTTTCCACCGGCACTGAGATCTCATCAACCCCCTTCCGCTCAAAAAGGCCTCTGTAAAGGGCGGCATTTTCCATCCTTTTTGCAGACCAGTTGTCAAGATACTTCAATTTTACAAGCAAGACAGCGGCTTGGATTGCATCGATCCTGAAATTCCCCCCTATCAGGGAATGATAGTATTTCGGTTTTGACCCATGCACCCTCATTGTCTTAAGCAGCTCATATGTATCTTCGTTATTGGTTGTGACCATTCCAGCGTCACCAAAGGCACCAAGGTTCTTTGAAGGGAAAAAGGAGAAGCAGCCGTAATGCCCCATAGAACCGGCCCTCTTAAATGAACCGTCATCAAAGGCATATTCTGCGCCGATTGCCTGAGCGGCATCTTCTATAACCGTCAAATTAAATTTCCTTGATGTTTTCAGTATAGGACCCATATCCGCACATTGCCCGAAAAGATGGATAGGTATAACGGCCTTTATTTTCTTCAATTGAGACTCATCCATGGAGCGGATCGTTTCATTCAACAGCACCGGATCCATATTAAAGGTATCCTCTTCAATATCCACGAACATCGGCGTAGCCCCTACCCTGGAAATCACGCCGGCGGTGGCAAAAAATGTATAGGGGGTGGTAATTACAACATCACCATTTCCGATACCCGCTGCCATAAGTGATAATAAAAGTGCGTCGGTTCCGCTGGAAACGCCGACAGAATAACTGCAACCGCAGTATTCTGCAGCCTGTGTCTCAAATTCAGCGACCTTAGGCCCTAGGATGAACATCTGAGACTCGAAGATCTCTGAGGTCGCACTTACGATTTCTTTCTTTATGCTTCTGTACTGAGCCTTTAGATCAAGTAATGGGACTTTCAATTTATTCCTCCTGAAATTCTTGCAGATTTTATCAACATGCAAGGTCTGTTTTTTTTACAGCCACACGATAGGTAGCCGATACGCTCCGGTCACCCGGAGTATTAATAAAGAATCCCGGCCCAAAGGACCGGGTATAAGATTTACCCCGTGACTCCACATTTCAGAGGTGCCTGCAATTTCAATCCACTATACACACTTTTCCCGGATCCACCAGGACGGGACCCTCCCCTACCTGGTCCAGGGAACCAGGTTTTCTACAGTGTAATAAACGCCAGGGTTATAACAAAAAAACCTTAACAGGGGAAAACAGGTTACTCAGAGGCGCCCAGCTTTGAAAACAGGCCCCAGGTCTTCAATAGATCAACGGCGTGCCTGACCTGATTGTCCTTTTCAAGCAGTTCTTTCATCCTCTTTTGATCGGCATCCTCCTCGACTTTTTTTTCATCTCGGTTATCTTCAAGGTCTTCACCTAGCATATGACCTTCCAGGTTTTCTTCCCTCAAAAACCTGAGAGGAGTCTTCTTTTCGTTGTCATTGTAAGGTTCGTAGGGCAGCTCGATATCCGGCTCAATACCGCTTGATTGAATCGATTTCCCGCTGGGGGTGTAATAACGCGCGGTTGTAAGACGAAGCCCTGACCCGTCCGACAGGGGCAGGATGGTCTGAACTGATCCTTTTCCGAAGGTTCTTGTCCCCAATATCAAGGCCCTCTTGTTGTCCTGCAGGGCTCCTGCAACGATCTCGGCTGCGCTTGCGCTGGCACTGTTTACCAGAACTATGATAGGATAGTTTCGTTCAACCTTATTTTTGTGGGCTGAGGCCTCGATGTTCTGGGACCGCCGTCTTCCCTTTGTGCTTACGATCACCCCGGAATCAAGGAATTGGTCGGAAACCTCTATGGCCTGGGGCAGCAAACCACCCGGATTATTTCTAAGATCTAATATGAGGCCTTTCAGTTCTCCGTCCTTTTCGATTTTTGCGATAGCCGAGGCAAGGTCATCGGAGGTCTTACTCTGGAAGTGTGAAATCCTTATATATCCTATATGAGGATTTACCATATGGTACCTTACGCTTATGAGCGGTATCACGTCTCTTGTTATGGAAAATTCCAGAGGCTTTTCCGCACCCACGCGCCCGATGGTCAAATTGACCCTGGTTCCCTTTGGCCCCCGAATCCTTTTAACGGCATCCATCATGGTCATTTTCTTTGTTGACTCGTCCTCTATTTTCAAGATCCTGTCACCCGACTTCATTCCGACCTTAAAAGCAGGCGTACCCTCAATAGGAGAAACTACGGTCAGAAAGGAATCCTTGAGGGTTATCTCGATTCCGATACCTGAGAAACTTCCTCTTGTCTCCATCATGAGTTCTTCATGCTCCTCTTTTGTCATGAATGAGGAGTGCGGATCCAGGCTTTGTACCATCCCCTTAATTGCACCGTATAAAAGCTCCTGAGGATCTTTGGGCTCAACATAGCTCTTTTCTATCTGCCGCAACACCTCGGTGAAAATTTCTATATTTCTGTATACTTCGCTTGTGTCGGCATTGACTTCACTCTTGCTTCCCTTCAGAAAAAGGGCGGTTCCAATAAGAAAAAAAACTATTATCAGGTTAAGGATCTTCCTTGTTTTCTTTGATGACATATTCTTGCTCCCTGGTTTTGGCCTATTAATGACAGGGCCGACCTTTGTAACTGTAAAAAGCTCAAGCAAACCGGCCTTATCTCCATATTACCTAACATCGCTTACTTGGATCTGAACCACTTCATTGGGTCAAGGCTCTTACCAGCCTTTCTAACATCAAAATACAGCCGCACCGTTTTCGAACCGTTTCCCAGCATCCCGATCGTATCGCCGGCCTCTACAACGTCCCCTTCATGTTTGTTCCTGTTTGCAAGTTGAGCCGAAACAGTGAAGAACCGGTCGCCATGATTAATAATTACCATCTCACCATAGCCTTTCAACTTTCCGGAAAAATCCACCCTTCCGGGAAACACCGCCCTTACCTCTGATCCGGCAGGAGATTCAATAAATACCCCTTTAAGGTTAGAAATTTCAGATTTTTCCGTAACAGTATCACATTTTATCGCCTTTCCTTCAACAGGAGAAGGCAATTTGCCCTTGAAATCATAAAAAGAGGAATCACCACTTGCTATGAAGGCCTTTTTCTTTTCTATATCCTGGAAGGTTTCGCCAAGCTGCCGTGTTGCAGCACCCAACTGCCTCACTGCCGTTTCATAGAACTCTTTTTCCCTATGGATTCTGACAAGTTGAATGACCTTCTTTTCCAGATCTTTTTTAAGCATTATCAGTTCCGCATTTTGTCGCTCTTTTTCCTTCTCTATCAGAGCAGCCTCTTTTTTGATCTCCGATACCCTCTTCTTGTAAGAATCCTTAGACTCCGCCAGAGCCAGCATAACCTTATGATCTTCTCTCATTATGATCTTAAGATATTTGACCCGGTGCCAAAAATCATTGATTCCTCTTGAACTTGCCAAAACACCCAAAAAGCCTCTCTTTGCATACTTATAAAGAAGGATAAGCTTTTCAGCCAGAATCCCACGGGCCTTTTCATAACTTTGCTCAACAGTTGAAAGTTCCTTATCAAGCCGTGAAACCTTCTCTTTTGCAGATGTTATACTGAGTTTGACTTTGTTAATTGCGGCATTTTTCGCCGACACCTCTCTCTCGAATTCAGCCAGTTCTTTTAAGAGATCTTTTTCCTGAAGGTTGAACTCCTTCAGCTTTTCCCTTTCCTGCAAAAGCTGAGTCTCTATCTTTTTTATCTGATTCTGCCTATATCCCCCGTCGTCAGCCGAATATGCCGACAAAGCATATCCAAGGATAATGGAAGTAAAAAGGATATTAAAGAAGACGTTCTTTGGCAACAGCAACCCGTTTCCCCACCTTTCATGCTTCAAAAAATCGCCCGACTGCAACCAGACTTCCAACAGCACCAAGAATAACGCTTAAAAGAAAAAGGGCCACACTGTATGAGGATGGTAGAAAGGAAAAATCAAGCGCAATAAGGCCCAACACCTGAAACTTCTCCGCAGAAATTATGAGATAACCTCCGAAAAGGACTAAAAGGGCCAACAGGGCGCTCAATATACTCTGAATCGTGCCCTCAATGATAAAGGGAATTTTCACAAACCAGTCGGTTGCACCTACAAGTTTCAGTATCGCTATCTCCTCCCTGCGTGAGTAGATCGTAAGCTTTATCGCGTTGGTAACTATGAAAAGCACCCCCATACAAAGAAGCCCTCCTATAAAAAAGCCCAGAAACCTCAACATCCTAAGGAGATGATCAAGTTTTCCGGCCCATTCTTCACTATATTGGACCTCATCTACCCCCTCAAGTGCCTCGATATTTTTCTTTATATGCTCCGGGTCAAGCTGCTCAGGTAGATCATTATGAAAAGACACCTCAAAGGATGCAGGCAGTGGATTTGAGTCAAGACCTTTGAGGAACTGTGAGTGAGGGCCGAGAAGTTTCCTCAACTCTTCCAGTGCCCCGTCCTTTGATATAAAGCGATCTACACTGGCGTTAGGAAGACCGGCGATGTATGATCTTACACTTTCCCTTTTTTCATTTTCTATAGCGTCATCAAGATAGACTGACAAGGTGAGCGATTTGCCCCATCCCTCCAACCAGATGTTCAGATTGAAAAATATCAGAAGAAAAAGTCCGAGTATGATAAGGGATGCGGCCGTAGTGCCAAGAGTAATAAAATGAACAAGACGATTGTTCATTATGTTGGCAAAGGCTTGGTTCAGGAAATAGGGCCACAGTCTAATTTTCATTGCTCTTCAACAATTTTGCCCCTGTTAAGGATAATCCTTCTCTGCGCGGTGTTTTCAAGCAGTTCTCTGCTGTGGGTCGCGACAATAACGGTGGTTCCTTTCATATGGATACTTTTAAAAAGTATCATTATATCTTTTGTGAGCTCAGGGTCCAGATTACCTGTAGGTTCATCCGCAATAAGCAGGATCGGATCTTTCACAATAGCCCTGGCAATCGCAACACGTTGTTGCTCACCTCCTGAAAGCTGGAGAGGGAAGGCCTTTTCCCTTTCCACGAGGCCTACCAGCTTGAGGGCCTGACGCGTCTTTTTCCTTATATAGGCCTTGCTTTCTCCTGATACCTCCAGTGCCAGGGCGACGTTGGCAAATACGCTTTTCCGGGAAAGGAGTTTAAAATCCTGGAAAACAAAACCTATCTTCCTTCTGAGCAGATCCAGATTTTTGCGGTTTATCCGGTTCAGATTGATACCGTTAATAAGCAGCTGCCCGCTTGCCGGTTTTTCAGACCCGAATATGAGCCGTAAGAGCGTTGTCTTTCCAGCTCCACTCGGTCCTGTAATGAAAACAAACTCCCCTTTTCTTATGTTCAGCACGATGTCGCTGAGAGCCACATTCACACCGAAATTTTTATGCACGTGAAATAGCTTTATCATTTTAAACTTGTTTTTCCGGTGATCATGCCATTGACAGATAGTCCAGTGGCATATTTAGAACGTCCCTATGGCCCTCATAAGCCTTGCCTTGGCAAGATGATGCGCATAGAGTGCATTATAGTAATTGGTTCTGGCCCTGGTCAACTGGGTCTGGGCATCAAGAACTTCTGTAATAGTTGTGACCTGAGCCTTGTATCTTTGCTCGTTGACCCTGAGATTCTCCTCTCCCTGCTCAAGGGCCTTTTCAGCTGTAGGTATGGCCGCCTCCGCCTCTTCGATCGTAAGAAACGCCTCTTTTACTTCAAGGGTTATGTTGTCCAGAAGGGAACTTCTTGTCTGGATCAATTCGTTTTTAAGACTTTCGATCTCTTTTACGGAATAATAGGTTTTGCCCCACTCCCAAAAGGTCCAGGTAAGACCGGCCGTCACCTCCCATCGGCTTGAATCGTGGTATGAACTGCCGTCGACATCAGGATCATCTCCTTCTCTTATATAGTCGTAGGTCAAGGCGACTTCAGGATAGAGCCTGCTTTTTGTGAGTCTCACCTGTTGATCGGTCTGCTTGAGGCTTACATCAATCGCCTTTAAGGCGGGGCGGTTTGCAACCGCCTTTTTCAGGTATTCATCGAATTTTTTCTCAACAGGCTTATAGGTAAGGATATCCTCTACGGACACATGGGCGTTTATAGGTCTGGCCAGGACCGTGTTAAATGAGGATCTGGCCAATCGCAGATCTCTCCTCGCCTTTACCAGATTTTGTTCAGCGTTTGCCAGATCAACCTCCGCCTTGAGCAGATCGTTAACAGGTATCATGCCTACATCATAAAAACTTCTGGCCACCTTTACATTGGATTTCAGGGAAGTTACGGCCTTTTTTGTTACATCCAGGGCCTTTTCCGCCTGCAGTATGCCGAAGTATTCCTGCTTTACTCTCAAGGCAAGGTCAAGTTTTTCAAGGTCTGCCTGCAACTTGGACTGATCGATTCCCAGCTTTGACAGTTCATAGGCACTTACCAGGGCATATCCGGTAAAAACAGGCTGTGAAACAGTCCCTTTCCACTGATAGTTGTCTTGGGTTGTAATAGGAGTACCGCCGAAAGTCGTTGGTTCGTTGAGCCTCGTATAACCATATGTTGTACTAAATTTGGGCAAAAATTCGGCTCTCGCCTGTTTTTTGACCTGTCTTGCCTGGACTATCCGCTCCTGCTTGGACTTCAGGGTCCAGTTTTTTTCGATCGCCTCTGAAATGCTCCTTTTCAGCGTATAGACATCCTCCCCTCCGGCAAATGCCGCCGAAGGCAAAAGCAGCAAGGTCGAAATAGCAGAAACAGCCATTAATTTTAATGGAGTTTTCAGTCTCATTGCATACTCCTTTATGTTTATCATAGTAATTGGGTAATCATTAAAACAGGTTCGCAGATATGTCAATCCAAACCTCATACCCCCTGCCCGCCCATGAAAAGCATGTCTCCAAAGATTTTTTTATATTATAATGGATATATATTCTTGTGTATATAAGTTCATTATTTTAAGCCACTTGTATGTTTATGAATTATTATCCAATTGTCAGATTCGTCAAATTTCAAAACGGCATTTATGATCAAACGCCTTTATATTGACAGCCCTGCCGTCAGAAACTAGATTTAGGGGCGTTTCAAGGGCTCGAAAGCCTTTTTCCTTAACTTGATTAATCGAAACATGGCTCAGAGGTATTCATGAAAAAGACCGCCCCCGTGACGAAAATTCCAATAGACTTTGACCTCCGTCAACTGGAGATCTTTTGCAAGGTTGTCGAGATTGGCAGTTTTTCAAAGGCCGCCAAAGAGGTCTTTCTTGCCCAGGCATCTGTAAGCGAAAGGATATCCACGCTTGAAAACATGGTGGGAACCAGGTTGATTGACCGTCTGGGAAGAGAAATCGCACCCACAAAGGCGGGCGAAATACTTTACAAGCATGCGATTCTTCTTCTGGATATGAAAAAGAATGCCTGTATTGAGATGCAACAGTTCCTGGGTGCGACACAAGGGGAAATACGTGTTGGCGCCAGCACCATTCCGGGCGAATATATCCTCCCCAGGGTCATGGGGAGTTTTCAGGAAAAATATCCTCTGGTCTCCGTCAACCTTACAATTTCAGATTCAAGTGAGATAGAAAACTCCGTTTTGAAAGGAAACTTTGAAATAGGAGTAATAGGCTTCAAAAGCCTCGACAGGAATCTTATCTGCAGATCATTGTGGCAGGACGAACTGGTAGTGGCTGTCCCACCCTATCACAGATGGTCGGGCAGAAGGGAGATATCCCCTGATGAGCTTTCAGGCGAGCCCTTTATATTGAGAGAACCCGGTTCAGGGACTCTAAGGGCGATAGACAACCACCTGAAGACCTCCACAAAGGGTATTGAGTCCCTCAGTCCCGTCACCTGCCTCGGGACATCCACCGCAGTCAAGGAAGGTATCAAGGCAGGCCTCGGTATATCTATAATTTCGTCAAGGGCAATCGAAACGGAAATCAAGGCCGGAATTCTCAAGGAGCTTAGAGTAAAAGATTTACAGATGCGCCGCAATTTTTACCTTATAAGGGATATTCGCAGGATATCATCGCCTCTTTGTTCGGCAATGATCGAATTTCTCATAAACACTTCATCAGATATTTGACAGAGCCTGGGGTCAGGCCAACAGCATCGCCGCTTAGGTTTCCTATATATGAGTATATGCCTCCTAATCGGATATTTCTATAGATTTACATTTCATAAATCGGTATTTCCAATTTGACAAATAGGGCCAGTCCCCTTATCTTGCCTCAGTACGGCAACTTATCAAATACGGGTGGAATAACACGTGGAAGAGATAAAAAGACCAAGACTTACCGAATCGGTTGCAGGCTCAGGGTGAGCCTCCAAATTACCTCCGGGGGACCTGGATAAGGCATTGTGCGGCATTGAATTTCCCGTGGATTCGAATCTGCTGGTGGGACTTGACAGGGCGGATGACGCTGGAGTTTATAAGGTTACCGATGATATTGCAATAATTCAGACGGTTGACTTCTTCACCCCTATCGTGGATGACCCTTATCGGTTCGGACAGATCGCCGCAGCCAACGCCCTGAGCGATGTATATGCCATGGGCGGTATCCCGAAAACGGCCATGAACCTAGTGGCCTTTCCTCTTAAGGATATGGACATATCGGTCCTGCGCGAAATTATCCAGGGGGGACTGGATAAACTGAAAGAGGCTGATGTAGTTCTTCTCGGCGGACACAGCGTTGAGGACAAGGAGCTGAAATATGGATTATCTGTTACCGGATTTATTCACCCTGATAAAATACTTACAAAAAAGGGTTTCACGCCTGGAAATCTTCTGATTCTCACAAAACCGTTAGGAACAGGAGTAATCAACACGGCGATAAAGGGGGGGATCGCCTCGCAAGAGGTAATCGAGAGGGTAACAGGGCTCATGACCTCGCTCAATCGTGATGCCGCGGAAATAATGAAGCGCTACAGGGTGAACGCGTGCACCGACATCACCGGATTCGGCCTCATAGGCCACCTTGCCGAGATGGTGACCGACTCAGGAGCGGGAATGAGGCTTGAGATTTCAAAAATTCCTCTGATAAAAGGGGCGCTTGATTACGCTTCAATGGGACTTTTTCCTGCCGGGGCCTACAAAAACAGAGAGTTCCGTGGGCCGTTCGCAAGGTTTGAATCTTCTGTGAGTCCTGTTTTACAGGACTTGCTCTTTGATCCTCAGACTTCAGGGGGTCTTCTTGTCTGTATAGAAGAAGAGGATGCCGAAAAAATGATCTTTGATCTTGAAAAAACAGGGAACAGGGACGCTGCGATAATAGGAGAAGTGGTAAGATCAGGTGAAGAAAAGATATTTATCGAATGATTGTCTTACCCCTTAAGTATTCTCGGACCCGGTACCGCGGACTTTTCCTTTGCATCCCTCACACAGCCGCTCAACAATGAGGCTTTAGCATAATAGTCCCGCCCAAGGCGGGACATAGGGATGAAACCGTCAAAGCTGGAAAGGAAATATCAATGCCGAATGAAATAGACTGCAGGGGGCTTGCCTGCCCTGCCCCGGTACTTAACACAAAAAGGCTCATTGAAAACCAGAATCCTGATGTGGTCAAAGTGACCGTGGACAACGAGGCTGGACGGCAGAACGTCACACGATTTCTGGAAACTCAAAATTTCAAGGTATCAGTAGAAATGGAGGGGGAACTCTTTCATATAACGGGAAGCAAAGACAAGGGATCCGACATTGACAAAGTTGAAGCGTCTCCTGATGAAGCGGAAAAGAAAAAAATCATGGTCATGGTGACAAACAATCTCATGGGCCATGGAGATAATGAGCTTGGATCAAAACTCATAAAGAGTTTTCTCAACACCCTGAATGAGATGGGTGAAGAACTATGGCGTCTCGTATTCGTAAATAACGGAGTAAAGCTTACCATCGAGGAATCGGAGGTCCTTCCGACCTTAAACCAACTCGAGGAAAACGGCATATATATAATGGTCTGCGGCACATGTCTGACACACTTTGACCTGCTCGACAGAAAAAAGGCGGGCGAAACCACCAACATGCTTGATATTGTAACCGCCATGCAGCTTGCAGACAAAGTTATCACCTTGTAGCTGGTACCAGGTTGCGGAAATCCGAGTCATGTCATTTCGACCGCAGAAAGAAATCGTCTTTAGTGTTATCGAAGGCCTGCACGCCAGCAACCTCGTCCCTTCAAAATAATACTTACACACACAATCAATTATCAGTTAGCATCCAGGGCCTTTTGCCGATATCTGTTTCAATCCAAGCAATTGCTTGTTTTTCTTTGCTTCGCCAAATCCCACTCGACAGGCTCGAGGCTGCAAATCCAACCACTTTTCGCCTGCGGCGGCCTGGAGGGGGGGTGAAACCGTGTAATGCAGTAACATAATCCCGGCGATCCTCCCCGCCGTAGCCTCTTTTAAACGGCCTGTCTGATCAGGCTCAATTCTTTCATGACGAGGTCGTGAAACAACGGCCTGAAAGACCTGATCTTTTCGTTGTCACGGCTCGGGTGTATCCGGTTTGTAAGAAGTATGACGATCACATCCTTTTCAAGGTCCATCCAGAGGGAGGTACCTGTAAATCCAAGATGCCCGAAACTTTTGGAGGAGAAATGACTCCCGGCGCTCGAATTTTCAGGAGACGGCGTATCCCATCCAAGTGCCCATGTGCTTTCAGGTACGACCTTCTGTTTTATTAAGAATTCATTTAATGTCTCAATACTGAGGAAGTCGTCCCTTGATCCCGTGAGATGGGCTCTTATCATATCTACCAGAGCATACACATCCCCTGCCGTTGCAAAGAGTCCTGAGTGCCCGGAATAACCTCCCATGGCATAGGCATTTTCATCATGAACCTCACCCTGAATAACCCTTCTTCTCCAAGGGCAATCCTCTGTGGCCGCGAACAGAACCTTTTTCGGAGAATCGGTCCTGGAATTGATTCCCAGGAAGGTCCTCTTAAGCCCCATGGGCCGGTAAAAATACCGGTCCAGATATTTGTTTAAAGATTCGCCGGTCGTATGTTCAATCAACCATTCCAGAAGCATGAAACCGAGATCACTGTACAGGCTCTTTGTTCCAGGCCTATAGGCCAGAGGCCGTCTGAGCAAAAGCCCTCTTAGCAGGGTCTTTCTTTTTTCAGGGGGCTCTTCGCAGATAAGCCTGTAAAAGGGCTGCCATGCCTCAAACCCGGCCGAATGGCAAAGAATGAGGCGCGGTGTAATTTTCCGCTTATCCTCGGGAATAGGCCCCGTTATAATCTCATTCAGTGGGCGGTCCAATGCCAGCGCACCCGAATCGATGAGTTTCATAAGGGCAAGCGTAGTTGACAGAGGCTTGGTAAGAGACGCCAGATCAAAAACAGTATCCACTTTCATGGGCAGTTTGCTTGGGATCAAAGCCCTGTGCCCGACAGCCTTCAGATAGATTTTACGCCCTCCCTCCGCTACCAGACAGACTGCGCCCGGATAGACCTTCTCAGACACCCCTTGTTCCAGGACAGCGTCAATCGCCTCTCCTATCTTTTTTCCCATCTGAATTCCCTTGTCAGGGTAGTTTTTTTGCTCCCATTGAGTCATCTCTTTCCTCTACATCCCTTTATATATGACAAAAAGCCTTGGAATAGGTTGCCGGATGTGTTAATAGGCATTTTCTGCTCTAATCCAGCGATCAACACTTCGAGCGGATCTTTTTTAAAAAATCCACAAAAAGGAATAATTCCAGGCGCATTATAACCTGAATACAAGCAATGGACAACAGCGATACGCATCATCTTCTGACAGAAGGTAAAGAGATAATACTTATAGGCACCGCTCACGTATCAAGGAAAAGCTCCGAACAGGTAAGAACCTCCATAGAAAAAGAGAAACCGGATACCGTGTGTATAGAACTTTGCCGGTCAAGGTATCAATCGATCATCCAGAAAACCAAATGGCAGGATACTAATCTGATAAAGGTTATAAAGGAAAAGAAGGCCTTTCTCCTTCTGTCCAATCTCATGCTCGCATCCTTTCAGAAAAGGATCGGTAAAAAGCTTGGCATTAAGCCGGGAGAGGAGATACTGACCGCCATAGATGCGGCAAAATCCGTTGGATCGGCCATACATCTTGCTGACAGGGATATTCGAACCACCCTTTCAAGGATATGGGGTGAAACAAGGCTGTGGAATAAAATCAAATTACTGGCGAGCCTGCTTACTTCGATGGGGGAACTGGATGAAATAAGTGAAGAAGATATCGAGAAGATGAAGGAAAAAGATGTCCTTGAGGCCCTTCTCTCTGAAATGGGGGAATCACTTCCGGAGGTAAGACGTATTCTCATTGATGAAAGAGATCAATATCTGGCCGAAAGGATAAGAAAGGCGCCCGGTGAAAAAATTATCGCAGTTGTCGGTGCAGGCCATGTCCCGGGCATATTAAGATACTGGGATAAGCCTGTTGATATTGATGCCCTTGAGACTATCCCCCCCAAAAAAAAGTTCCTCAGGTTATTCAAGTGGGGCATTCCGGCTGCCATACTTCTTCTCATCGCGGCAGGTTTTTTCTGGGCCGGCTCTTCAGGAGGCACCCACATGATCAAATGGTGGGTCTTAACCAATTCGGTTTTTTCCGGACTGGGGGCGGCCTTGGCCTTTGCTCATCCCCTCACAGTGATATCGGCCATATTTGCCGCCCCTCTCACGTCACTTAATCCGATGATAGCCGCAGGTTGGGTGGCAGGCCTTGTGGAGGTAATGATGGGGAAACCTAAGGTAAGAGATTTTGAAAAGCTTCCCGAGGATATTTCCTCTTTTAAGGGTTTCTGGAAGAACAAGATAACCCGCATACTCCTGGTGGTTGTTTTCACCAATATCGGAAGTTCGGTCGGGACCTTCGTGGCGATCCCAATAATGGCGAAGGCCTTTGCCTAAAACAACCTATTCCACCTCCAGGTCCCGGACATCAAGCATATCGGTAAGCATGTTCAAACTTGCAACGATATCCTCTCTATCACTCTCGGAAAGTCTTTTAAGGCCATCAATGATCTTCTGCTGAATTGGAGGCGGAGCGTTTTCTGAAAGTTTTCTCCCTCTCTCGGTCAGTTCTATAGTTATAACCCTTCTGTCAGGAGAATTTCTTATGCGTCTCACAAAGGCCTTATGCTCAAGCCTGTCCACAATGCCTGTTACCGTGCTTGACTTTACCAGGATATACTTTGCTATCTGAGAGGGAGGAAGAGGTCCATTTTCATATAGGGTCAGCAGACAATTAAGCTGGGGTGCGCTCACCTGATACTTTTTTGTCAGCTCCTTTGTGTAGAGTTCTCCTGCCTGCATTAGTTTGCGTATGGAGAAGATGACTTCTCTGGTCTGGTCCTGATATATTTTCTTGTTCGAGCTATCGGACGGGATCATATGATGCGGCTGTCTCAAGATATTCCACCTTCTTTATTCAATTTTTTGTCAATTTGTAACATTAAAGCCCCCGCGGAGCAACAAAATACTGTCAGGGGCCCTGTTTATTCTTTGTTTTTACAAAAAAATCGTTGATCGTCATATTTGGTGTGGCCCCGGGTTCTCAAATCTGCTATCTAGTGTTCATCCGTAAATCAAGATTTAAGGACTCACGCTATCAGCAACCAGCTCTCAGCAGTCAGTAAAACATCAGGGATATCAATTTATTGGTTCTCTGCTGATAGCTGACGGCTGAAAGCAACATCCGGAAATGATCCATTTCCGGATGGGAACTATCTAGGTCTGTCATGAAATCATTAATAGAAGAAGTAAAACTTCATTGTTATGAAACGCTTTCCGATTCCAATGGAAGCCATAACTGGGATCATACCTTAAGGGTATACAACCTATGCGCCCATATCGGCAAGGTGGAGAAAGCTGACATGGATGTATTGGCGATCTCCGCATATATGCACGACATAGGCCGATCTTATCAGGACGAATCAAAGGGGATCATCTGTCATGCGAAAAAGGGAGCGGAAATGGCTGAAGCATTTCTTGAAAAAAAGGCTCTTTCCGAGGGAAAAAGGAGAAACATAATCCACTGCATACTTGCCCACAGGTTCAGGGGCGACATGAGGCCCTCGACCCTGGAGGCAAAGGTCCTATTTGATGCGGACAAACTTGATTCGATAGGGGCAATAGGCATAGCAAGGGCCTTTCAGTTCGCAGGCGAAGTAGGGGCAAAGCTGCACACCGGTATGACACCTGAAAACACAAGACCCTATACAGAGGAAGACACGGGTTATCGAGAATTCAAGGTCAAGCTTTGCAAAATAAAGGACAGGATGCTGACTAAAGAGGGAAAACGTCTTGCAAAGGAGCGTCATGCCTTCATGGAAAACTATTTTAACCGGTTCATTGAGGAACATGCCGGCCTGAAATAGTGACTAAACGCAAAACCCTTATGATCAGGTACCAGTCCTATTATTGATCAAGGAAATCTATAATCGACCTCTCCAATTGATCTGTTTTTCCTAAAAAAAAGTGGTCCGCCCCCTGAATCACATCGAATCTGGCACAAGGATTCCAGACAGGGATCAACTCCTTTATCATATGAGGGGGCGCTATTTCATCATCCTGCCCTGAGACTATCATCTCTATCCTTTGATTATATCGAAGGGATGAAAAATCCATGAAATTCACCGGCGGGGATACCATGACCAGCCTTCTCGCAGCAGAGAAACGATCTATACCCATAGAATTTATCCAGACACCGAAGGAGTAACCTGCAAGGTCCAACTCCGTTATCCCGATTGAACCCATAAATGATATAACCGCCGCCACATCGTCCTGTTCCCCTAAACCCTCCCCATAGGTCCCGCCGCTCCGGCCGACGCCTCTAAAATTAAACCTCAGAGTCGTATAGCCCTTTTCTCTATAGGCACCGGCTATCACATCAACCACGTTATTGTTCATATCGCCTCCGTAAAGAGGGTGGGGGTGGGTCACAACGACGCCCTTGGCACCAGGCATCTCTGCTAATAGGCCTTCCAGTTCGCAGCCCCTTGACCTTATGGAGATCCTTTCCTCAGTCATTTTGCTTATACCCTTTTAAGAGATGTCTGATAAGCCTATTTTATATCTTGAAATGTTTCTTATCAACAATGGATAGAGTTCCCTGATCTTGTAAAAGGTTGCCCATTTCCGGATCCAAAAATTACTTGCACTCAGATTCTATTTGGTCCCTACCCGGAAATCAAATGATAGGAACCGATAAGTCCCCCCAAATGAAGATTTTGGCCAAGATCAAAGAAACCGGGAACCAGCTGCACGGCAGTGGGGCTGAGCAAAGAGGGGAAATCAAGCAATTGGGCGGAAACTGAGATATGGTACATGGCACGAACAATTGTTAAGGTTGACACAGATATTGGGCAAGAGAACCATTTCTGTAAAAAACTATTTATGGGCTGGACCAAAAAAGGAGTAACCGCATGGGTCGAATCCTCGAATTATTATAATTTGAATCATGTTTGAAATAAACAATTTTTCGGGAGGTGCTCCATAATTTTATTAAATTCAATTATTTTTTTTTGACAAAAGGCAAATCTCTGCTATAAAGGGTTAAAAGATTTAATAGAAGTGAAAGGAGGCAAGAAAGCTATATGAATCCGACAGGCCCCCTCAAGAATAAGGTTGTCCTGGTTGTAGATGACGAGCCGGATATAATTGAAACCATAGAAGAAGAACTTGATATGTGCCTTATTCACAAGGCCAATGATTATGATACGGCTCTTCAGTACCTTCTGAGCTATACCTACGATATAGTTATCCTCGACATTATGGGGGTAAACGGTTTCGAGCTTTTGAAAATTGCCGTTTCCAGAGGGTTTCCCACTGTCATGCTGACTGCGCATGCCCTTTCACCTGAATCTCTCAAGATATCGATTCGGCTGGGTGCGCTTTCATTTCTTCCGAAAGAGAAGATGCCTGAACTCAAATCCTTTCTTGAAGATATCGTGCTTGGGGGCGGAAGGCCTGTGTGGAAAAAGCTTTTTGATAAACTGGGTGGATATTTCGACAAACGATTCGGCCCTGACTGGAAAGAAAGAGATCGTTTTTTCCAGGAGTTCGAGGAAGAGCTGGAAAAAAGTATCGAAGGCAATTCCTGATATCTTCTGATGTCATCCATTAAACCCCATTATTACGGTTACCATTGCTTCTGTTCCAGAGTCTGGTAACCGAATTTCTATCTTCCCGCCTCATCAGCTTGAATAACTCCGGGACTTGTTTCCCTCCCTTCAGCATTATATATAATAAAAAAATTTTTGTGTTTTCCCGCCCAATCACTTGACGGGGAAGGTTTAAGTAGCCGGGGAGTCCATTAAGCTCACCCTTTTTTTATTGACATCTGTCTTTTGAAGACGGTATTGACTCAGACCGTGTTTTAAAAGGCTACCGGGGTCTTCGAGGTTCGGCTCCGGATCAATTACAAATTTAAACAAGGAGGAGCATCAAATTGGCAAAATTAACTGAAGAGGCGATCAAGGCCTGGGATGACAGAGAAGGCCCGGTGATATTTACAACGGTAGACAAAGATGGTGTCCCGAACAGTATCTACGTAACATGCGTAAAAAAGATAGCAGACGACAAAATCGTGGTGGCTGACAATAAATTTCATAAGACAAGGGAAAATATAATATCAGGTACCAAGGCGAGTCTGCTGTATATCACAGCCAAGAAAAAGGCATATCAACTCAAAGGATCAATCGATTATCTGACTGAAGGCCAGGTATACGATGACATGAAGGAAGGATGGCTTGACAAGAAAATGCCGGGGAAAGGAGCGACTCTGGTACATATAGAGGAAATTTACAGCGGCGCTGAAAAACTGGCCTAAAGTCCTCAACAAAAACAGTGGGGAACGGCATGAAGAACACAATGTGATATCATGGCCGCTCCCCATTTTCAGCTATCACATCTCTAAAAGCGCCTCACTGCATTTCAGGACCGGCACCATGCCGCAGACGTGGAAAGAATATTCACCGGTGTTGTGCGATAAAAACAAAAAAAGCCCTAAAGTTTTCCCATCTCGTCCAGCAGTTGAATGACTTTCAGGGTTTCGGCTATACCTGTGGTGCCGCTCATGCTGACAACAACCGCACAGGTCTCAAGGATTTCTTCCACTGTCGCCCCGGCCTCAAGTGCCAATGATGTCTGAGCGGTTATGCAGTTCTGGCATTCAGCCCTCAGGGCTACCGAAAGGGACATAAGCCTTTTCATTTTAAGACTCAGTGCCCCCTCTTTATAGACCTCTTCCCGTATGTGGCCAAAGGCCTTCTCAAGATCAGGAAGGACCGTTGCGAATTTTTCCTTATATTTTATGCGATTTTTTTCCAGTTCCAGTTGGCTCACACCCATAACCTGTCTCCTTTAAAAATTCACGGACACGTAACCAGCGCGAGACACGCCTTTTTGCCAAAAGGCATATAATTGTCTGTTACAAGTTGTCCTGTCGAGATGTCTCAGGTTTGTACCCTTCAGATAAGGGATTGCCCTCAGAATTCATAATAACTTTCTGAGGATTTTCCCTTTCGTGATTCTCCAGGGCCTTTTCAAGTCCCTTTCTTTCAGCCTCATCAAGAGAAAGCCACCCGAGTCTTCCCCTGCACTTGGGAAACTTCGAGCAACTGAGCCAGGGGCCGCGCGCGCCACGCCTGAGATTCATCGCACCTCCACACTTTGGGCAGGAAAGATCGGTTGTAAGCGGCGGTGCCTTGGGCAGACTGATTCCGCCCTTTTTGTCAAGCTTTACAATCCCCTTGCACTCCGGGTACCTCCTGCAACTCAGAAACGGCCCGAAACGGCCTTTTCTAATAGTCATGGGCTCACCGCACTCCGGACAACAGACATCGGTTTCTTCAGGTTCCACAGGGGTCCCTTCTCTGTCAATAGGTGCCGCATATTTGCATTCCGGGTATCCGGCGCAACTCAAAAAACGGCCGTTTTTCCCGAAACGGTAGACCGTATCGCCTCCACATTCAGGGCATTTATGGGGTGCGGGGCTTGTCTCAGCCTTTGCATGGCCCATATCCTCATAAGCCGCATCCAGACGATTCTTAAACGGGCCGTAGAAACCATTCAGCATCTCCACCCAGTCGGCATGTTTATCCTCAACGTTATCAAGCTGCTGCTCCATGTCACGGGTATATCCGACTTGAAGGATCTCAGGGAAGGCCTCTATCAATTTATCCGTAACCACCTTGCCCAGGTCAGTTGCATAAAAACGATTATTCATTTTTTCCGCATACTTACGCGCTTGGATAACCTGAATTATCTGAGCATAGGTACTCGGCCTTCCTATCCCTTCCGATTCGAGTTTTTTTACCAAAGATGCCTCGGTATATCTAGGGGGTGGCGAGGTAAAATGCTGTGCCGGATCGACATGGAACGCTGAAAGCGACCGGTTTTCCTCCAGATAAGGCATGAGTACATCATCATGATTATTGGCAGCCCCGGCTATCTTGTAAAAGCCGTCAAATACGAGCACACGACCTGTTGCGCGGAAGACAATTTCTTCGCCTTCACCCGGGCCGGTCAAATGAACGGTAGTAGCATCCCACTGGGCGTCAGAGATCTGGCTGGACACGAACCTTTCCCAAATGAGTTTGTAGAGTCTGTAATGGTTGTCTTTAAGAGATTTCCGGACATCCTCGGGGTAAATTTTTACATCTGTAGGTCTGATGGCCTCATGCGCCTCCTGGGCGGATTTATTGGAAGATGAAAAAAAGTTCGCCTTTTCGGGAAGATATTTTCCCCCAAGATGTGACGAGATATAATCTCTTGCACTATTAATCGCCTCAGGAGATATAAATGTTGAATCTGTTCTCATGTAAGTTATTAGCCCTACTGAACCCATATCTGCCACGGGAACACCTTCATACAGGGCCTGCGCAATCCGCATGGTTGAATGGGCGGTAAAGCCGAGCTGGTTGGAGGCAGTCTGCTGAAGGGTACTTGTGATGAATGGGGCGGGGGGATGACTCTTGGTTCTCTTGGTCTGAATCGACTTGATCTTCCATCTGCTGTCTTCCGACATGGTCCCTTTGAGTGTTATGACGCGCCTGGCAGGCCCCTTGGCTTTCGGGTCATCCTGCTCTATCTTTTCTTTAAGAATAAAACCCGACTTTTGAGCCGCATTAAGGGCCGTTTCAAAATCATGGGCATTAAATTTACCTCCCCCGATCTCGATCAACTCCGCAGAGATGGAATCATGCTCAAAAAGCCATACATTTCTGTCTTTGAGCGAAGGTCCGTTGAATCTTTTACCGTTTTTTTTCTTCTTTTGACTGGAAAGCCAGTTCAACCATTCCTTTTCAAGATCATGAGTTTTGTCAAGAATCGTGAAACATCCGGTTATTTTCCAATACTCGGAAGGTGTAAAACCTTCTATCTCGCGCTCCCTTTCCACAACCAGTCGAGTTGCAACGGACTGGACCCTGCCGGCACTCAACCCTCCTGCAACCTTTTTCCAAAGCAGCGGAGAAACCTGATATCCTACTATCCGATCCAGAATTCTGCGTGCCTGCTGTGCGTTTACCTTGTCTATGTTGATGCCGCGAGGATTCTGAAATGCTTTTTCTATCTCCCCTTTTGTAATGGCATTGAAGACCACCCTTTTTGCCATCCCGGGCTCAATACCGAGAGCCTCTGCAAGATGCCAGGCGATAGCTTCTCCCTCACGATCAAGGTCGGTTGCAAGCCACACACCCGTAGCATGTCTTGCTGCCTTTTTCAGCTCTGTAACGGTCTTTCCCTTGCCCTTTATAATGCCGTATGTGGGATGAAAATCATTCATCAGGTCCACCCCGGGAACAGGATCCTTGACCCCTTTCGGGTTTTTGTCAGGCAGATCCCTGACATGTCCCACAGATGCCATTACAACAAAATCAGGTCCCAGATAACGGTTAATGGTCTTGGCTTTTGCAGGAGATTCAACTATGACGAGTTCCTTTTCTTTAACGTCAGCGCCTCTGGATCTTTTGCTTGTAGCAGTAGTATTTTTTTCAGCCATTTTTTTCCAATGTCTATTAAATGTTTTCAGGGTAACTTTTTCAGGTTTACCTAACAAATACCTTTCCGGGAAGCTGTTTGACCGCACCTTTCAATTCCAGCTTCATCAATATACTTGAAACCACTCCGGGATCCAAGCCTGAGCTACGCGCGATATCGTCCAGGTGAAGGGGATAGTCACTGAGGATATCAAATATTTTTTTCTCAACATCATCCATTCCGTGAACCGATTCTGCCGTTTCAGACATACCTGTCTCATGTCTCAAGGCATCCTTTTTGAACCTGAATTCCTCAAGGATATCATCAGCAGTCTCCACTAGTTTTGCGCCCTGCTTTATGAGAAGATGTGTGCCAGTACTCTTGAAAGAATTGATGCTGCCAGGTACTGAAAAAACTTCTCTGCCCTGATCTAAGGCAAATGATGCGGTAATGAGGGAACCGCTTTTGAGTGTCGCCTCAACCACCACCACACCCCTGCTAAGTCCGCTTATAATCCTGTTCCTTATGGGAAAATTTCTCGGTTCAGGAGGGGTGCCTACAGGGAATTCTGAAACAACGAGGCCCAACGCCTCTATCTTTTTTCTTAATTGCCTGTTAGGCACCGGGTAATCGATGTCAAGACCGGCACCCAGCACGGCCATTGTAAAACCCTTGCCCAAAAGGCTTCCTTGATGGGCCGAAGCATCTATTCCTACAGCCATGCCGCTCACAACGCCCACTTTTTTCAAGGCCAGTCCCCGGCCTATTCTTTCGGCAACCTTGATCCCGTAATGAGTGGGATTCCTTGAACCTACAATTGCGATAAAATCCATATCCGGTGGGAAATCGGCCCCTTTAAGATACAAAATAACCGGTGGGCTATTAATCTCACGCAATAACGGTGGATAGGATTCGTCTCCAAAGGATATAATTCTGGCATTTAAATGATGTGCCTTCTCCAGTTCACCTTCCGGTTCGGTAATGCATTCCCTTTTCGTAATCCTTCCCGCCACATCCTCGCGGATCCCATCTACCCTCATCAGCTCAGGAAGACCCGCCTCAAGGACATTTTCAGGGCTCCCAAACTTCTTAACAAGCCTCATGATCACACTATTCCCCAGGCCCTTGATCAGATAAAGGGTCAGCCATGACAATTTTTCTTCAGACTGCTTATCCATTGATAAAAAGGGGATAGGTGTTTAAGTCACAGAAGTATTGTTACTGCATTCCTTTAAGGACAGAGATGGCGGGAATTTAAATCAGAGTGTCATGATGGAGTCAAGTATTTTCTTTTTACAACAATAAAATATACTTGATCAGTTTAAGGAGCAGCATGGCGCTATTTTGTGCAATTCCGGCCTATTATTCCAGTCGATGCTCCTCACGTGGGAACCATTGGGAATCTCCTCCACAGAGGATAATACCACGGCTGTGGAACTATCGTTTCCTGCATCCACCACTATAAGATAGCCAAGGATCTTTTGCAGCAGGTTTGGCTGTGGCGCACCCACCTCTTTCCATTTCCGTAGAATTTCAAATAGACACCCCCTTCTGATTCCGCTTTTTTTCCCGCCGGCAAGGTATATCACGGAATTTTTGCCTACGACCTGTCGCATTTTACCAAAAGCCGCGATATGGGTTTTTATCTCTTTTTCAAATGGTGAAGGGTATATGCAGGGTAACACGGATTTGTATTTGATGAGCGGAGCGCCGACGCTTACAGGGCTGATTGTCTCGGCTATCTCAGCCTTAAAAAGACCGGCATCCAGCTCTTCTTTCAGCATAAGTCTTCCAAGAATCGAAACGACATAGCCTAAGGGCCCCCCTGAAACAGGGTCTTTCAACGGCATTGAATTATCATAAAACGCCAGGGTGTCTCCTGGTTTGCAATTGCCTTCATCTCTTACCCTGACCGTTACTGAATCGCCCTTGGCCAGTAGTATCAAGGTGGATTCAGAGGAACTCACATGTGCGGCAGGAACAGGTTTTTTCGAGGAAAGGAACCCGAGATATTCAAAGTTTGTAAAAGAGGACAGGTCCAAGGCCGATTTTGATCGTTTATCCATCTCGGCAGCTCCGGCATCAGAAACCGGAGTCTTCTTGTAAACCGAAGAGCCCGCAGGCTCGGCCTCAAAAAGACTTATTTTATCACCAGGTTTCAACAGATGGGGATTTGTAACGAAGGTATTCATTTGCCACAGTTTTGGCCACAATTCGCTGTCTCCATAATACTTCTCACAAATGCTCCAGAGTGTATCGCCCTTCTCAACCATGTGGATCTGCTCCTGGGATAGGACAGGCCTTGCAGAAAAAAAGAACGATCCCGATAAGACAAATGCAAATAAGACTGATTTAAACAGGCATCTCTTTATCACTTTCCTACCCCCCCATTTTGTCTTGGTTCCAAAATACTGATTTATTGGTAAGTTACGTCTCTTTACATAAATTTGTCAAGGCCCTTTTAGTCTTGAATGATAAAAACAAATTGACTTTTATGAGGCATTCTTCCTTTATAAATACCTTTTGCACTCTTTACAAATTTCAATTATTTATTACACTATTTCATACCTTCAGATTCAATCTAAATTTTTGGTAATAAAAATTCTATTCGAACGTTGGATCTTAACATGCCGATTTATGAGTATGAAACAAAAAAACAGGGTAGTGGTTGCCCGAGATGTATCACGCCCTTTGAAATAATCCAGGGGATGGGAGACCCTCCTCTTTCAAAATGCCCTGATTGCGGACAGAGCATAAAAAAGATTATATCATCCTGCCGTGCCGCAGTCATGGAGCCTGATACTGAAAACGGCAGAGTCGAAAAGCGGATAAAAGAATACGAAAAAAACAATATGTGGAGCCACGCAGCGGAACTGGCCGACAAGCATTCAGCAGAGACCTCTAATCAAGCCATGCGATCAAGGGCACTTGATAACTATAAGAAGGCAGGATACAATCCGAGTTCCATTGAAAAGCATTCTAATGTTGATGATTAGTGCCGATCCGGGAATACTTTTGCCGCTTAAGCTCAACGGGTTATCAATCAAAATATCCGCCTATGAAGGATTAAAGTATATTTATTGAAGCCAATCGACGATTACCAGCATAACGGCGGCATCTTATTCCCATTTAACTGCAGTTCTTCCAATTTGCAGAGCCATTAATCTTTGGACATAAACATGGAAAAGGAGGATAAAATTAATGGAAATTGAAAAGCTTGCTTACGGGAAGGGAAAATCCGAGGAGATCGAGATTAGCGGCACTTCTATCCCGGTTTCGGTCCTAAAAAACCTTATGGAGAAAGGTTATATCCATATAAAATCATACCAGGATGAAGGGACTTTTTCCCTATGGGGTAAAAGTTGTACCGGATGCTTTAGTTCCGAGGAATTAAGAGAAATGTCAAAGGGCTGAAAAAGCCTTTTTTAAATATTTTCAGGTTGTCTTGGTATGAACTGCTATATGGCAAATATGCATAAATATTCAGCAGATTGGGAGAATCCATGGTTGATCTGATCATAAAGGGCGGCATTTTCATGTATCCCATCATCTTTTGTTCCATTGTTGCCCTGGCGGTGTTTTTGGAGCGTCTTTGGGTCCTCAGGCGTGAGCACATAATTCCGGACAAATTCATTCATCAGGTGGAGGAACTTCTCAAAAAACAAAAAATCTCCGAGGCGACATATCTCTGCCAAAGTGATATCTCATCCATAGCAAAAATCTTTCTGGCAGGGCTAAAAAACAGTCAGAAAGGCATGTGGCTTGTCAAAGAGGCGATAGAAGAGAGAGGAAGCAGGGAGGCCACAATTTTGGAAAAAAATGTGGGCATATTATCAACCATAGCCAATCTGACGCCCCTTTTGGGTCTCCTGGGAACCGTATCCGGAATGATAAAGACATTTAATGTCATTTCTCTTCAAGGCGCAGGCAATCCGGCTCCTCTCGCCGCAGGCATTGCAGAGGCATTGATCACAACCGCAACAGGGCTGTCTATTGCAATACCAACACTTGTCTGTCATCGATTTCTGAGAGACAAGGCGAGCAACCTTATATTTGAGATGGAAGAGGATTCCATCAGGCTTGTAGAGCTTATGGAAAACTACAGCAAGATGGAGTAAGATTCTTAATGAGATTTAGAAGATCAAGACATGACGAGCCGGGGCTTGGGATAACCCCCCTGATTGATATCGTATTTTTACTCCTCGTTTTTTTCATACTCACTTCTCAGTCCTACATCGTTTCCGGCCTTCCCATCACGCTTCCCAAAATGGGTCAGAAGGCCTCCCAAAAGCAAGTAGAAAAGATACACCTTGTTATCGACAGGAAAGGCGATACCTTCTATAATGGCAAAAACCGGGACCTCACTTTCTTGTTTAAGGAATTCAAGCGAATTTCTAAAAAGGATGACAGGATCAGACTTTTTCTTGAAGCTGATAAAGATGTCAGCCATGGAAGGGTAGTACAGGTCATGGATATCGCCAAAAGGGCCGGGATAAATGCCATAGTTATAGCCGCCCAGTGGGAACCACAGAAGGTAGAGTAAATTGAGTTCACAAAAGAGGAGTTTCTGGAAAATCCTTTTCACTGTACTGTGCCTGCTTTTACCTGTCGCAGCCTGGCTGATATTCGGCGAACAGGGTCTTGTACACCTTTACAGGAGCGAATTGGAGCGTCAGGCCTGCATTGACAGGATACGCAAGCTGGCCGACGAAAATCAGGCGCTGATTGAAGAAATCAAACGCCTTCGCACAGACATGAAACATGTGGAATCAATAGCAAGGCGGGAATTCAATCTGATCAAGAAAAACGAGGTTATTTACCGATTTGGGAATCAAAAATCTTACGATTACCCGTTAACACCCGGTTCGTCAGGCCCTGTTAAAGGGGCTGTAAAAAAGGAATCCAAAAGGGAATAGACCAATGCTGAATAGAACAGATGAACTTTTCAATCTTATCTTGAATAACGGGCCCTCCGATAACACCCTTTTGCTGCTCCTCAATCAGTTTAAGAGCCAAGGGCGAACAGGAGAGATAATAAGGCGGTGCCTTGAGGCAAAAAAAAGAGGCTCAAATGGACCGGGCCTGGCTCTTCTGCTTGCCGAGGCCTATCTTGAAAAAGGTTTTGTCGGTCTTGCTGAAATCGAAATTTGTCGGGTGATTTCCGAGATTGAAAAATACAGCTCCGCCTACAGGCTGGCGGCAGAAATTCTTATAAGGAGAAACAGTCCTGAGGAGGCGACAAAACTTCTTGAGACATATCTTATTCATAATCCTGATGATACCGAGGCATCAGAACTGCTAAAAAATATCCGAACCGTAAAAGGCCGTCAAAACGAAACGGAGCATGACAATGTGCGAGTGGAGACATTTTCCAGCGATTTGGCATCACCAACTATTGCTGAAATTTACTATGAGCAGGGGCAGATCGATGAGGCTATAAATACCTACGAAATGATTCTTCTGAAAAGATCCGAAGACCAAAAGGCCAAAGAAAGGCTTGAAGAGCTAAAGACAATGAATTTGAGAGATAAAAAAGCCGTATCATCAGACGGTCGATCCGGCTCATACAACAAAAAGAGGATTAAGAACATCCTTGAGGGATGGATTTTTAGAATAAAGGAGCAGGTAATTGAACACCAGAGAACATAACTTTAATTTTTCAGCAACCGGCATAGGAAGTGTTCCTTTTTTTGAAGTGGAAGAAACATGCCGCAGAATAATCAGAAATACCCCTGAAGTGCCCTTCTGGCCACAGTTTGTAAACAGGGACTGTCATGAGGATATGGTCATACAATATAGCCAAGGGCTCCCTCTTCTGGACATTATTGAGGAGAAAAGATCGCTTCAGATTTCAGACACACAGGATCGGGAAAATGCCCTGGTAGAATTTTATGACCACTTTCTGTCCCAGGACCTTGATCATTTCGCAATCAGCAGGGAATTTGCCCCCGGCTTATACTGGTTGACCGAGAATGTTGACCGAGATGAATCAGGTTACATAAAAGGTCAGACAGTGGGGCCTATAACCTTTGCAGCCGGCATAAGCGATCTGAACGGCAATGCGGTTTTGCATAATTCGGAACTCTTTGAGGCCTTTACCCAAGGCCTTGCCATAAAGGCGTTGTGGCAGGTGAAAAAGCTTGCCAGCACAGGAAGAAAGACGATTATCTTTTTAGATGAACCATATCTCTCAGGTTTCGGCTCCGCTTTTACATCGATACAGAGGCAGGACGTTATTCAAACATTGCAAACTGTGACCGATTATCTGAAAGGCAATTCCGATACCCTCGTAGGAATACACTGCTGCGGAAATTCCGATTGGCCGATGATACTGGACACACATATTGATATTATCAATTTCGACGCCTTTGAATTCATGGATCATTTTCTGCTCTATCCAAATGAAATCTCTGATTTTCTGGAAAAAGGAGGCTCCATCGCCTGGGGGATTGTCCCGACAACCGGACTTACTTTGGAGCTAACGGCGTCAGAACTTTTTGAAAGACTTGAAAAAGGGCTGAATAATTTGTCTAAAAAAGGAATTGATACTGGCATACTTGCCTCAAGCTCCCTGATTACTCCGGCATGCGGGATGGGGACCATGAATCCAAAACTGGCCGAAAGGGGAATAGATCTTTTATCGGAACTCAAATCGATGTGCGTTTCAGGGTGATAAATATAATGCGCAAAAAGAATATCTTACCATTCCTCTTCGCTTTTATAATCTTAGCGATAACGGGTTGTGCCAGCCTTCAAAGAATCGAAAGCAGGCCTGTTATTACCCTTGCCAAGATTGAGATCGATGATGTAAGCAATTTTGAGACAACCCTTCTTATCGAACTCCGGGTATTTAATTCCAGTGAGGATGCTTTTCATGTGACAGGAATCGACTGTGAACTTGAATTGAATGGAAAAAGGTTTGCCAGGGGTATATCAAAGACCGATACTGAAATAGCCTCTTACTCCACCGCCAAAGTGCCGGTCACCATGTATTCATCTGTCATGGAGATGTTCAGGGGGATAATCAACATGAAGGGCAGGGAGGTCTTTACGTATCTTTTAACCGGTAATCTGCGCGTAAGGGATGAAAGCATTAATTCGGCTCTAATACCCTTCAGCTCTGAAGGTAACATGCCGATAGGTTTAAACAAAATCTTTTCAGAGTAATTTTCGTGTTTGGATTTCCAAGATATCAGAGGGCCGCCGGACATCCAGGCGGTCGAAACACACTTGATCCTATCTGCCAATCCGAAATGAATAAACTATTCCGGGCCAGAGGACCGGGACCCAAAGCGGGACAAATCAACTCCAAAATTTCAGCCGCTTTCAATTTTAGCAGATTGCAGGCATTTTCACCTGTCCTTTTGGACATGCCCACTTCTTCCAAACCGGTTCAAAAACCGGGGACATTAGTTGAAAAACAGCATCTAAAAAATAAGTTAGTGAAAAAATATAAAAACAGGATTGAATTCATTCCTCAAATTATTATTTTTATAAAATGACATTTTATAAGGAATCTTTTTCATGATTGTCCTTTTAAGGCAAAAGTTAAAGAATTTAGAACATCTGGAAACAGGAGGAAGATAATGAAAAAGGCAATAAAGTGGATAATTATTGTTGGAGGAGCCCTCTGTGTACTAATTATCGCCTCTCTGCTCATAATACCGATGTTCGTGGACCTTGATGACTACAAGCCTAAAATCGAAGCCAAGGCTTCCGAAGCAACCGGTCGCCCATTTAGAATCGGAGGTGACCTGGACCTCTCTCTTTTCCCCTGGGCGGGGATCTCTTTTACCGATCTGAGCCTTGGAAACCCGGAAGGTTTCAAAGAAAAGGAGTTTGTTTCTGTCAAGTCCTTCGAGGTAAGAGTTAAACTGCTTCCGCTCATAGCAAAAGACATTCAGGTCAAACGCTTTATCCTGGAAAAGCCCTCTGTGACCCTTATAAAAGCAAAGGGCAAAAAGGCCAACTGGGAAGGACTTGGCAAAACAAAGGGCAGAAAAGATGAAAAAAAGGCGGAAAAGGATGGCGGAAGGCTTGAACTGCCTATAAAATCCCTTGCCGTTGGGGAATTCGCCATCAAAGAAGGATCAATTACCTATCTGGACAAGATAAAAGGAGAGAAAAAGGAGATCACAAATATAACCCTTGTTCTCGATGACGTATCGCTGGACAAGGCGGTAAAAATTGATTTTTCCGCTCTTTTGGATGGCAAGTCTGTCTCGGTCAAGGGCAAGATCGGCCCGGTGGGAAAAGAGTTTGGGAAGGCCCCCCTTCCATTGGATATCCTGCTGAGCGCCTTTGATGAGATCGAGGTGAAGCTGAAAGGCAAGGTCCTATCACCGACCTCTACCCCCGGGGTTGAGCTTGACCTTCAGGTCGCTTCTTTTTCACCCCGCAGCCTGATAAAACATTTCGGACAGGACTTTCCCTTCAAAACCAAAGACCCCGAGGCGTTAGGCAAGGTCGGCCTTAAGTGTTTCCTTAAGGGCACAGCCAAAGAGATAACTGTCTTGAACGGCGAATTAGGCCTGGATGAATCAACACTGAAGTTTTCAGCCGGAGTGAAGGATTTTAAAAAACCTGATCTTGCTTTTGATCTGAACCTCGACAAGATAGATCTGGATCGTTATATGCCGCCGCCGACAGAAAAAACAGCTGAACCGGAGAAGACAAAAAAAGGCAATGCAGCCTCAGGCAAAATCGATTACGGGCCTGCAAGGAAGTTATTACTGGACGGCAAAATCAGAATAGGAGAAATCAGGGTCAGCGGGGCAAAGCTGGAAGACTTCAATATGCACATAAAAGGAAAAGGCGGCCTTTTCACGGTTGATCCATTTTCCCTGAAACTGTACCAGGGCGATTTGAAGGCGAAGGCGGTCTCGGATCTGAGAAAGGCCGTACCGGTTAACACATTGACCTACAAGGCCAAAGGGATAAAGGCAGGGCCATTGCTGCAGGATCTTCTAAAAAAGGATTTTATCGATGGGACGGCCCTGGCTGAGGGCTCATTGAAAATGACGGGAGACACCCCTGACAATATCAAAAAGAGCCTGAACGGCAGAGGAAAAATAACCTTCAAGGAGGGCGCGATAAAGGGAATAGACCTCGCCGGAATGGTCAGGAACGTCAAAGCGACCTTTGGTATGGCCGAAAAGGGGGCGGAAAAGCCTAAAACCGATTTTTCCGAACTTAACTCACCCTTCACGATAACCGGTGGCGTGGTAAATACAGACGACACATCTCTTAAATCACCCCTTATCAGGGTCCTTGCCAAAGGCAAGGCAAATCTGGTAAGCGAGGAACTCGATTTCCGGATTGAGCCCAAATTTGTTGCCACCCTGAAGGGCCAGGGAGATGAAAAGGCCCGATCAGGCCTGAGTGTTCCCATACTGGTATCCGGGACCTTCAATAAGCCCAAATTCCGCCCCGATCTGAAAGGGATGCTCAAAGGAGTTATGGAAGGCGGAGTACCAAAGCAGTCGGATCTAAGGCAGGTCATCCCGGGAGGCATAACAGATAAAGATGAAAAGGGCTCCGAGGGGGCAGGCGGCATTATGAAATCACTGCCCTTCGGTCAGAAGTAAGCCGCCGGACAGGCAATAGAGGCACATTTTTCTTGGAATTTTCAAACTCCAAAGGAGCGTCTAATGACTAAAGACAAGGGCCTTATTCATGCCTTATTTTTTCTGATTTCCATTCTGTTTTTCCCTGGAACGGCCCTCCCGCTGATGTACAGCAATCAGGTTGAATCTCTCAGAGACTTGAACGGCATATACGTACTGGCTGAGGGGATAGAGAGGGAAGTCGAAAAAAATGGGCTCTCAAATCACATTCTGGCGAGGGAAGTGGGCAAAAGGCTTAAGGCACGGGGGGTAAAGGTCCTTTCAAGGGAGAAATGGCTTGATACCAGTGGCAGCCCCTACCTTTATCTGAACGCAAACATACTAAAACTCAAGGAAAGCGGTGAATATATTTATTCCATAAACATTTCATTCAAGCAAAATGTTTATACCGCCAGGGCCCCTGTAGAGATAATAGGAGCCGCCACATGGACCACCGGGGGTATAGTGGGAATAACCTCCAGGCTTGAGAACATACATCGGCTGGTTCTGGAAAAGGCGGAAGAATTCATTGATGCATATCTACTGGTAAATCCCGGATGAAAGGCCTGCCGACCTGTTTACTCTTCGTTAAAACTCACTAGAGACTGGTCATAATCAGGCACTTTTTCATATCCCAGGAGATTCAAAAGGGTGGAGGCCACATTCGTTAGCCCGGGTCTTTTCAGCTTTCGCATGACATACTCGCCCCTGTAGGATGGGTCATAAATAGCAAAAGGGACCGGGTTGAGGGAATGAGCCGTCTTGGTCTGTTTGTGCCGTCCATCCTTTAAGGTGTACATTTCCTCTGAGTTGCCGTGATCCGCCGTTATTACCGCTATACCGCCTATCTCCTCTACCACTTCAAGAAGTTCACCGACACACAGATCCACCGTTTCAATAGCAGTGACAGCAGCCTTCAATACTCCCGTATGCCCCACCATGTCTCCATTAGGAAAATTCAAACGACCGAACCTGTAATTCCCGGCCCTTAGCATCTCGATAGTCCTGTCCTTTATCTCGAAGGCCTTCATCCTGGGAGCCTTGTCAAATTCTATTCTGTCCGAGGGTATTTCCACATATCTTTCCAGAGAAGCATCGAGATATCCGGAACGGTTTCCGTTCCAGAAATATGTGACATGTCCGAATTTCTGGGTCTCTGATATTGCAAACGATTTTACCCCTTCAGCACAAAGATATTCACCTATGGTCCGGTCTATGGAAGGAGGCGCCACGAGATAATTGGGAGGGATATGGGTGTCGCCGTCATATTCCATGATACCCGCATAGATAATATCAGGAAGGGCCCCCCGCTCAAACGAATCAAAATCATCTTCAGTGAATGCACGTGAAATCTCTATGGCCCTGTCTCCCCTGAAATTAAAACAGATAACCACATCCCCGTCTTTTATGGCACCGACAGGTTTACCATATTCGTCAACAACAACAAAGGAATCCATATATTGATCGGTCATGGAATGATTCTCATCGTAAAAGGTCCGAATCGCCTCGTGCGCCGATCTGAACCGTCTTCCTTCCCCGTTTACGTGGGCGTCCCAACCCCTCTTCACTATCGACCAATCCGCATTGTAGCGATCCATGGTTACCTTCATCCTGCCTCCTCCGGAGGCGATGCAGTAATCGAACCCCTTTTCTTCCGAGATACGAGAAAGCCTTTGTTCGGTTGGAATTACATAGCTCAACGCGGATTTTTCCCCCACGTCCCTTCCGTCAAGCAATGCATGAACTCGCAGGTTTTCAATCCCTGATTCGACACACCTTTCAATTATCCTGTAAAGATGATCAATGTGTGAATGCACGTTTCCATCAGAGAGCAACCCCAACAAATGGATGGCCCCCCCGGCTCTACCCCTTTTCACGATACGGGCCCAGAGGTCGGTTTTAAATATATCTCCATTTTCAATCGCCCTGTTTACCAGCCGGGCGCCCTGATCAAAAACCCTTCCGGAACCAAGCGCGTTATGTCCTACTTCGCTGTTTCCCATATCCTTGTCTGAAGGAAGACCTACAGCGATGCCGTGCGCCTGAAGCTCACAATAAAGATCAGAGGAAAAGAGCCTGTCAAGATTAGGTGTCTTTGCCAAAAAGACGGCATTTGACCCGTCCGGTCTTCCAATCCCTACACCATCCATTATAATGAGAAGCAACGGACCCTTCCTTCCTGAAAAACCTTTCATTTTCTCAAGCCCCAAAGCCATCTGACATATTCCCCTCTCTGTTTTAGAACCAAACGGAATTTCAATACGTCTATTTAATGCTCCTATTTCTTACTACATGAGTATAAACAGTAATCCCGCCATGTCCAGTTCTTCCTTTGCTTTCCCTTAAGATGCTCCCGGATAAAACCATTGAAAAGCAACCCTTTCTTAAAGTATAAATGTTATTATTTTTGGATAATCTCAAGATCAATTAAAATTCATCAGGCAAAAGAAGTGGAACACAAATGAGAATTTTTCACCTCTTTGATCCTTGGCTCCTTTTTTCTGAATTGCAGGAGCTTCATACTTATAAATCAGGCGATTTTAAGCTCATTTATATGCCTGCGCATATCTAAATTTGGAAGGAACATGAAAATGCCTCACAAGGTTGTTGTAATAGGCGCTGTTGCGCTTGGCCCGAAGGCCGCATGCAGAATAAAAAGGCTCGAACCCGACGCGGAAGTTATAATGATTGATAAAGGAGACCTCATATCTTACGGGGGTTGCGGCATACCCTACTATGTGTCCGGGGATGTCAGTGAGCCGGATCAACTCCAATCAACAAGCTTTCATATGCTCAGGGACAGAAAATTCTTCCTTCAGGCCAAGAACATCGACGTAAAAACGAATACCGAGGCCGTTTTAATTGATCGTAAAAACAGGACCGTACTGACGAAAAATCTTGGCAGCGGTGAGAAAAACGAAATATCCTATGATCACCTCGTTATAGGAACCGGCAGTATTCCAAGGCGGCTTGATATCCCCGGATCGGACCTGGAGGGTGTCTATCATGTCTCCAGCCTGGATGATGCCATTATGATAAAAAGCGACATAGCAGGGGGCAAGGTCGAGGATGCCGTTGTCATAGGTGCGGGCGCAATAGGGCTTGAGATGGCCGAAGCGCTCTCCGACCTTTGGGGTATTGAGACATCGGTGGTGGAGATAACAGACCAGATTCTTCCAGGTATTGTATCGCCGAACATGGCCAGGATGGGGCAATGCCACATGGAGCAAAATGGCATAGCCTTTTATCTGGGGCAGAGCGTCGAGGCTATCAAAGGCAAGGGCAGGGTGACCCAGGTAGTTACCGACAAGAGCACACTCAAGGCCGATCTTGTTATAGTCGCTGTAGGAGTTATCCCGAACTCAGATCTGGCAAACAATGCCGGCCTTGAGATATCACCTTCAGGTGCAATAGTTGTGAACAAACATCTCCAGACCTCCGATCCTTTGATTTACGCCGGTGGAGACTGCGTGGAGATCACCAACCTCATAACCGGAAAGCCGGGCTACTGGCCTCTCGGCTCCCTTGCAAACAGGCAGGGAAGAGTAATAGGAACAAATATCTGCGGTAAAAAGGCCCAATTTGACGGAGCAGTAGGCAGTTTTACCGTAAAACTCTTTGATATCTCTATCGGTTGCGCCGGTTTGAGCCTGCAAACAGCTAAAAAGCGGGGATATGATGCTGTAAGCGCATTTGTGGTACAGTTTGACCGTGCACATTTCTACCCTGAAAAAGAACTCTTGTACCTTGAGCTTGTAGTGGAAAAAAACAGCAGCATGGTTCTGGGAATCCAGGGCTTTGGAGGAAAAGAAAGCGGGGTGCTGTCAAGGGTGTCCGCCGTAGCCGCCATGCTCAGATATGGGCCTACCGCCTCGGATATAGGCACACTCGAACTTCCCTATTCCCCGCCGTTTTCATCTGCAATGGATGTAGTAAACGCCCTCGGGAACACGGCTGAAAACATCCTTGCCGGCAGGAACAGGGTAATAGAAATGGACGACTTCTACGAATTGTGGAAATCGAGGGGATCCGACGGCACCCTTTTTCTTGACTGCAGGGGATGGGGAAATGCCCGGCCATTTGTCGAAAAATATCCCGAGTGCTGGAAAAGCGTGCCACAGGACGAGCTTAGGGACCGGATGGATGAAATACCGCGGGATAAGCAATTGGTTTTGATCTGCAATACCGGTGTCAGGTCCTTTGAGGCACAGATCACACTTGATAAGGAAGGGATCAAAGATACCTACAACCTTCAGGGTGGTATTGCCGCCCTTAAAAAATGGGGGCTTGACCTGCCCTAGCCATCTTATTGCATATTATACGGTGATCATGAAAGATTTTACACTGAGCGCATATGAGAGGTACCTGAAGGAGATAAAACGTTCCTTTTCTCTTGTCTTGAGATTCGATGAATTTCTGCAAAAACAGGTTCCTCCTCAAAGTTTTTGTATAATTCGACATGATGTCGACCGAAGGCCCGGAAACGCCCTTTTGATGGCTGAGATTGAAAAAAGATTGGCAGTCAGATCAACCTACTATTTCAGGGTCAAACATCACGCCTTTAAACCTGATATAATACGCCGGATCTCTGAGATGGGTCACGAAGTGGGATACCATTATGAATGCCTTACAGATTCAAGGGGAGATGTCAGGGCCGCTTTGAAAGATTTCGAGATAAAGCTCCTCACATTAAGGGAGATAGCCCCGGTCAATACGATATCAATGCATGGCAGTCCCCTGAGCCGATTTGACAACAGAGATCTCTGGCGAGACGGAAAAAACCATGACCTGCTCCTGCAAAAACACTCTATCCTGGGGGAGATATACCTGGATATAGACTACTCTGAAATCGCTTATATAAGCGACACGGGACGCAACTGGTCCCGTGAAAGATCAAACATCAGAGACCGGGTTGAATCCGGCCTGAATCCGGACTTTGCCGATGGTGAAGGACTTCTGGATTATCTCAAAGCCCGTCCCCACCCCAGGATAATCATGCTGTTTCATCCCGAACGATGGAACGAAAGGGCGCTTGATCGCGGTATATCCTATTTTTTTGACCTTGCGGTAAACTCCTGCAAGCAGCTACGAAATCTTGCACTCCACACGAAGTAAAAACAAAGAAGACAGATGGATAAACATTCAATTGAATACAGGGACTTCCGGCCGGGGGATGAGAATGCTATAGACGACTTATATCACCGGATTTTCCGTAAGACCCGTGATCTTGAACAGTGGAAATGGGAATTTCTAAACACCCCTGAAGGAAAATCCATAATACGAATAATCGAGGATGGCGGAAAGGTTATAGGCCATATTGCATTGATTCCCATGCGATTTTCATTCTTCGGCACTGATATTATCGTCGGAAAATCGGAAGATTCGAGCCTTCTAGCTGAATATAGGGGTAAAAGGCTTTTCGGCAAACTTGAGAAGAGCTGTTTTGACAGCGCCTCTGAAAAAGGTTTTTCAATCGCCTATAGTATTTCAAGAACCGCCAGAGAGGTCCATCTCAAGGCAGGGTATCATCCGCTTTCCCCGCTCAAGGGATATTTCATTTCTATTGAACACGACTTTGTGGCTGAAGAACTGTCTAAATTTTTCCATTTGAGAAAACCAGGCAAGGCGCTCCTTAAGGCGACGCTCAAAATCCTTTCAAAAAAATTTGAAAAGGAATCAAAGTCAAGAGTTGAAGGGATAAAAGATATCTCAATCGAAAAGATAGAGAGGTTTGACGACAGGGCTGATGAGCTGTTTGACAGATTCGTCGGCAGGCATGATGTGATAACGGTAAAGCGCTCTGAATCCTATCTGAACTGGCGCTTTGTTGACAATCCCAATCATGATTATGATATATATATGGCACTGCATGAAAATGCCCCTGCAGGGTATATTATAACCACAGCGGTAAAGCGCAAAGAGGATTTCAATTGTGATCTGCTGATAGGGTTGATATCCGATTTTCTTGTGCTTGAAGAGTACAAAGAAGCCCTGCCGCTCCTTTTTGATAAGGCGGTGGAGAGCTGGCATCGCAGAAGGTGCGACTGTGTTATCAATTGGATTCAAAAGGATGGAATCCTTTCAGATTCGATGTTAAAACAGTTGAGGCGCTTCGGTTTTTTGCCGATGATGGGGAAGTTCAGCATCCCCATATCGGTTCGTCCCCTGAACGAGGATATGTCTCTTCAAGGCATTATTGATCAAAAAAATTGGTTTATAACACTTGCCATGTCCGGGAGATGGGCGTAGCAGATTGCCGGGACTAACTTATACCTGATACTGGGTTTTCATCATTTACAGTATTTGATTTTTCACAGACAGCAGATGCCGGAGATGGAAACAAGAAAAGAGAAAACCGAAAGGAACTTCGACAGAGTGAAGGGCCTGTTTTCATGGCTCAAGATATTCTATTCAAAGGCAAAAGGCATAAAGCTCATTTATCAACTTTATTATTTCGCACCGCAGAAAATCCTGCGAATAAACGGCCGTGTGCCCTGGCCTGTTCACTTCACATCAAGAGTCCTCTACCATGAAAAAATAAGTCTGGGTAATCGCTCGGCACCTGGAATGAGTTCCAATTGCTATATCCAGGCGAGAAATGGTATTGAAATCGGACACAATCTCAGGATGGGCCCTGGGGTGGGCCTAATAAGCTCAAACCACCATATAGACGACTATGACATATGGCCGGAAACGGGGCCGATAAGGATCGGCGACAACGTCTGGATCGGCATGAATTCGATAGTCCTGCCGGGAATAAAAATCGGAGACAATGTTGTAATCGCCTCGGGTTCAGTGGTTAACAGCGATATCGCCTCGAATTCTATCGCAGGTGGCAACCCCTGTAAGATCATAAAAGAAAAAAGACCCTATCAAGGAAAAGACTACAGCATAATAGAATGATTTCATGGCACAAATACTTTGTATATCTATCGCTTTTTTTCCTGGCTGTCTTTCTTTTTAAGACAGATTATCTCAAGATTCCTGCCGTAATATCACCTCAATACCTGATCCTCTCATTCCTTTTTCTTTTTTCCGGTTTTATCGGCAATGCCTTTTCCTGGCACCGACTGCTCAAGGCGTCAAAAAACCCGGTATCCATAAAAGTCTGCATCTCATCGGTGGGATTGTCCATTTTCGGCAAATATATACCTGGAAAATTCTGGCTCATAATGGGAAGGGCTGCGCACGTAGCTGAGAACTCCGCTTATTCGCTAGGCAGGGTATCGGCCCTTTCTCTAAACGCCCAGTTCATATCCCTGTGGTTTGGTCTGGTTTTGGGAACATTCGGCCTTTTCATACTGGGAGGGCTGTATCTTTGGGGATGGATCATCCTTGTCCTGTGGCTTGTACTGACAGCCGTTGTCTTTAGCAGCTTTTTTAACAATGCAGGTGAAAAATTTCTGAGTTTTATCCTCAAAAAAGAGATTGCGATCCCCAAACTGACCTTGATGGAAACCATTACCGTGGCTCCATGGTTTGCGATTTCATGGCTCTTATGGGCGGCAGGATTCTATTTTTTCGTCTGCGCCCTTTCCCTTTCAGGCATGCCGATCAGCGTCGGTCTTGGTTTCCCCTTGGCAGGCACATTGGGAATAATGGCGGTTTTTGCGCCCGGCGGACTGGGGGCGAGAGAAGGAGTTGCGGCAGCTTACCTCTGCCTGGCAGGGTTGGGTCTACAAGAAGCGACAACCATCGCAGTAGCCTCAAGGGCATGGTTTCTCTCTGGGGAGGCCTTCATCTTCCTCCTGGGGTGGTTTTCAAAAAAGGCGCACAGAAAAATCCAATAATTGATCTGCTATTTTAGATTTTTGTTGTATTCCATATCAAACCACATGCTGAAAAAAAGCGTCTGAAGACCGCTTATCAATGTAAAGACAAGGGCCATCGCATTTATGTCAGGGATATCGCCGATGGTTGCCCATATGAAAAAAAACCTTATTGCAAGAGGCATACTCAGTCCAAGAAGCAAAAAAGAGAGGACATAGAAAAATATAAGCGGGTGGAAATCCTTTATGACATATTTATAAAAAAGCCTTTTCCAGAAACCCTTGAACAAAATCCAGCTTATCGTGGGAATTACCTTAAACAGCTTGATGCCTGACTTTTCTCCTACATTATAAACCGGCCTTATATGAACATCCCTGACACGAAAATCCTTTTCATTTAGTTTTATCAGGATATCATTCGGCATTCCATAGCGTTTGAATATCTTATCCAGATCAAGCCTTTTAAGGGCCAAAAGAGATACGGCGGTGTAGCCGCTCTGGGAATCGGCAATATGCCAGTAACCTGAAGCAATTTTTGTTAACAGGGACAGGAATGAATTACCCAGATACCTGTAATGAGGAATCATCTTCCAGGCCTCACCGTAAAAAAGGCGATTGCCCTTTGTATACTCAACCTCTCCCCTTGCAACAGGCTCAATTATAGGTACCAGATCCCTGGGATCCATCTGGGCGTCACCGGCCATTACCACCGTGACATCCACTTCCATATCACGCGCCATTTTATAGCCCGTGACTATCGCCCCCCCGACACCTTGGTTTATCTCATGATCCAGATGCACCAGACGGCTCCGTTCGTTTGCCAATCTCTCCAGGATCTTAGAGGTCCTGTCACTGCTGGCATCATTAACGGCAATGATTTTGTCCACATAATCGGGGATCGAATCAATGGTTTTTTCAATGAGCTTTTCCTCATTGTGCGCCGGGATCACAACTGCAACTGTCTTTTCCATATACATGACACACCGCCATTAAACTGAACGTTTACAAGATATTTTCTCTCTTATTTGATTCAAATTCGAGGCGAAACTTCAAAAACCCCGATCTCATTGTCAAGGAACATAAGATTCAGTTCCCCTTTAAATAAATCTTTAAGCACCCTCTTGCCGCCCTCTTCAAAAAGATCATTGCTCCATTTATTCAGAAAACCCAGATGTGCGATAATATGGGTTATATCCCTATGCCTCAACCTCTCCAGCAGGCGTTGCGAATCCCCCCCGGCGGATTTTACCTGTCTATAGAGCCAGTCCACCTCCGCCGGGGTATCGGGTATGTAGTCCCTTTTACAATAGTAACCTCTCTTACCCAAAAAGACAAACAGGATAAGCGAATGTTCAGGCAGGTTACGGTTTGCGTACTGAATTGAAGGATACTCAGGTCTGTACCGGGTGATGTACTCATCCCTGTCCGTTTTACCAGAAATATAGGAAAAGGGTCCTACATACTTGAACTGGTCCAAGACATAGAACAAATTCAACAAAAGGGAAAAAACAACCGCAAAAATTACCGGAAGCGATCGTGACGTTTTCCAGCGAACTGATTTTACCGCTTTCAGGGAGGTGACCGACCTTTCTATGCCAAGCGTAGACAATATAATCAGAGGTCCTATCAGAGGAGATAGGTATCTTATCCTCATAACAGTGCCGAAAAAGGAGAAAAGCAGAATAAGGATGGAAAAGGCAAGAAGAATTTTCTTTTCCCTCTCCAGTCCGGGAGGGCCTCTTTTAACCCTTATAAAACCAAGCATTGGAAATATAAGCAGAAAGGGATTGAGTCTTCCGTCGAATAGGCGGGGGTCCCCATCTTTTCCCTGGAAAAAAATCCTGACCGGCACAAGGGCAATCTGCCACCATTTTTCCTTGTAAATAATACTTCTATAGGCAAAGTGACCCTTTGGATGTGCCAGGGATGCATCCCTACGATCGATGTCTGAGCCGGGAAAGGTGCTGCCTGCATTGAATCTTTCTTCATAAAGGGGGTAAAAGGGATTATTGGTCCATATATAATTTCTTATCATCCAGGGTGAGAAAATAAGAAGCGCTATCGAGAGAAACAGTGCTCCACACCACAAAGACTTTGCGAACCCGAATTTTCCGCTCCCGCTGAATCTCGCATGGATAAACAAGACAAAAAGTGTCAGAAATACCAAAACGGCAATGCCGTTATATTTGGTTCCCAGCCCAAGGCCGCAGCAGAGAGCGGACAATATAAGAAATTTCGCCTTAAATTCCTTTTGGATCCATTTCAGTATCAACAGAACCGATGCCGTCGAAAAAAATGTGAGCCCCAGATCCACATATGCGGTTATGGAAAGCTTTATTACGACCGGCAGAGAAAGGAATAACAAGGCACCCAAAAGGGCATAAATCTTATCGGATCTTGTTTTAAGGTAATGATAGATCAGCAGGGCCGTCAAAAGTGCAAAGGAAAAATGTATGAATTTGGGGGCTATATCGTTTCCAAGATAAAGAGCGATCAGATACAGCAGATCCAGATTCATCGGATAATAGGAATATGGCATGGAAGGTATTTCAAAGATATTTCCGTGCTTCAAGTAAAGCTCGGGGACTGCCAGATGATGGACTAACGCATCTTTGCTGACAGGCGGAACAAGACTGAGGAAAATGACAGAGGAAATAAGCAGAAGCAGAAGACCCGTCAAAAATATTTTCAAAAAAGTTTCATGTCTTGCCGACATCTGGTAAAGCCTCTAAGAGTTAATAATCCGGCACGTTTCGATTACCGATCTTGATCGGATATCCTTTTATTTATTCCTTTAATCATAAGATCAATGTGAAGCCTCTTCCACTCAGAAGACGGGATCATATCCATATGCCCCATGGCATTTGAAAAATCCCCCAGTCTTATGTATGCCATGGCCAGGTTCTTTCTTAACAAAGAGGATTCGCCTGACAATTCCAGGCCCCTGTTCAACACCTCTATTGCGGCTTGATATTGGCCCTTTGCTCCGTGGCTTGAGCCCAGATTAGCCCAGAAATCAGATCGATCGGGGCAGAGATAAACCGCCTTTTCAAAATATCTCAAGGCCCTGTCATAATTCTTCGTCTTAAAAAAAACAGTCCCGAAATTGTTTAAGACCAACCCCTTTTGATCTGAGGTAAGATATTTCAAAGAGGCCTTTTCCAGATAAGGCAGGGCACTTTCATACCGACCCGTCTCGATTAGTAAAACGGCATAGTTTAGGAGGACCTCACCTCCGGGATATTTTTCAAGGGCGACCTTGAGGTATTTTTCCGCCTCCCGGTATTTTTTCTTCTCAAGCAGATTTATACCCAGACCTCCTGAATAAAAATGGTTGTCAAACACAATAACTTCCTGAGAAAAGAAAGAATTCTCATCCTTCCATAGATTTTTATTCAATATATAGGAATAGGAGCCAAAATAAAAAGTTATGATCAAAAGCATGGAGTTGACCAGAAAGGATCTTGACATGAGAGGCGCTTTCAATTTCCCGGCAATCAGCATTATAAAAGGTAGCGGGAAATAGAGCCATCTCATGGATATAAGAGTAACCGCCGATGTCTTTATAAGATTTAAGACGGGAAAAATTGCAATAATAAAACAGATGAGAGGAAGACAAATAAATCTGTCCCTTCTTTTCGTCCAAACAGCATATATGATCATGATCATGCCTGCAATCCCTGCCAGCCCCCTCCAGTCAGAATAATCACAAGGATATCGGACGATAAAACTGTGGAGATCGTGGGGCAAAAATAGAAGTTTCAGGTTATAAATAATAAGATAGGGAGCAAAATAGATTCTTTCGATTATATTTCCTGTCTCCGCAGCGGTTGTCCACGTGCCTGTTATCCCCTTTTTCAGCAAAAGATAGGAAGCAAGGATTATTATAAAAGGGACATAACCGATGAATTCCAATTTATAATCCTTTTTTGTAACGTCAAGGAGTCGGTTAAAGACGAACAATAAAGGCGGGATCATAAAGGCAAATTCCTTTGAGGCCAGGGCCGTTGCAAAGAAAATCAGGGATAAGGTATACTTCGTCCAAGAGGCTTCTTCTCGGCCGCGGAGATATAAATATATACAGGCAATCGAAAAAAAGGTAACAAGGATATTGTTCCTCGAAACTATAAAAGATATCGCTTCAGTGTTTACGGGATGAAGCGCAAACAGCGCAGAACCCCAAAAAGCGGGAAGGGTCTCACTGAACAGCTGCCTTAGGATATAAAAAAGTAGAATAGACGTAGCCATATGAAAAAGGATGTTAGTCAGCCTGAAACCGCAGGCATTTAACCCCCAGATCATGAAGTCCAAACGATAGGTCAGATTGACCAGCGGCCTATAATAACCCGTATGATAGGGGGCTTCATTTTTTCCGTCTATTATCGAGTCTTCCTGACTGAGATAAGATGACAGGGAATGCCCCTGCCTCAGGTATCTGTTATTTTCGATCAAGGGTCTGTCATCAAGGATGAAACCGCCTGACAGGATAGGATGATAAGCCAGTAAAATCAAAAGAGGGCAAACCATATAGGGTAACCACAAATGTTTTTCCGGTTTCTTAAACATCTTTGTTGCCGCCTCTAAAAGGATATAGATATGAGGATATTTGAGTTGAATAAGTCATTATATCTGTCGGATTGCAGAAGAACAGTATTCATTTGCATCTCAGCATTCATCCTTATTCTATTGACCTATTCCAACACCTTCCAGGCCTCCTGGCATTTTGATGATAAACCAAATATACTGAACAGAGAGGCCATGCAGTTAACCGAACTTTCCTTCTCAAATATTGAAAAAACATTTTACCACAAAGGCCAGATCTACAGACCATTTTCATGCCTGAGTCTGGCGCTTAACTACTATATCGGCCGAACGGATGTAACAGGATACCACCTGGTCAACACATCTATTCATTGCCTGGCATCTATATTTTTATATCTATTAATATATCAGATCCTCAATCTACCAACTCTGGCCGGCAGATACGAAAAGACGGCTCATTCCATAGCCCTTGTTGCCGCGCTTCTTTGGGCGATAAATCCGGTTCAGACTCAGGCCGTTACCTATATAGTACAAAGAATGGCCTCTATGGCCGCACTCTTTTACATTATGGCCATGTACCTCTACATAAAAGGAAGAATTGCTGAAAACGCCTATAAGAAATTTTTTTTCTTTCTTCTATGCCTATCTGCGGCCATTCTTGCTATCGGGTCAAAGGAAAATGCCGCAATGATTCCGATCAGCCTTTTCTTATTAGAACTGTTCCTGATTCAAGGGATATCGAATGTGAATCTGAGGTCAAGTTTACTGATATTAATAGCACTCATCCTTCTTCCTTTACTGGCAGTGCTTCTTCTAAGAGGCCCTTCCACCTTTGACCCCTCATACCTCTCAGCCTTTTATGAAGCAAAACCCTTCAGCATGTCAGAGAGACTTCTGACCGAACCGAGGATAATACTCTTTTATCTCTCTCTTTTGTTTTATCCTATGCCCGAAAGACTTTCCATAAGCCATGACATTTCTTTATCTCAAGGCCTTTTTGACCCGGCCACCACAATAATCTCAATTGCCGCCATAGGGCTGATCATACTGGCATGTCTGATCAGTGCAAGGAGATTGCCTTTAACGTCCTACTGCGTAATATTTTTTTTCCTGAACCATTTGATGGAATCTACGGTCTTCCCGCTTGAGCTCGTTTTCGAACACAGGAATTATCTGCCATCGATGCTTTTATTTGTGCCGCTGGCAGTCCTCATAATAGAAGGCCTTCTTTTCTTTGAAAAAAAGATTTACATGCAAGTCATCATCGCTTCATTTCCCGCCTTACTTTTGATTGGCTATGGACACAGCACCTATATTCGTAATTTCGTATGGCAAAGTGAGGGTACTCTCTGGAAAGACGCAGCAATAAAAGCGCCCAAGCTCGCCAGGCCTCATAACAATCTCGGGAAATTCTATTTTGAAAACGGCCTGTTTGAAAAGGCATTCATGGAACATCAAAAGGCATTATCAGGGAAATGCCTTCACCGGAAAAATGAGCACCATCTGACATATTACAACCTCGGCCTGGAATACCAGAGAAGAGGTGACCTGGACCTAGCTCTCAAATACTACAGGATTTCAGAAAATATAAGGCCCGATTATGCAAAACTGCAAAACAATATAGGAACCATACTTCTTGAAAAGGGTCAACCGGAGGAGGCTGCAAAGGCCTTTAGAAAGGCGGTCAATTCACACCCGACAAATTCCATATACAGCAAAAACCTCGGTTTCGTACTTCTGGAATCGGGTCTGATCAAAAAAGCGTCCGGCAGTTTTTTACAGGCCCTTGAGGTCAATCCCCATGACCAGGCAGCCCTTAAGGGCCTTGGTTACATAAACAGGTTAATCGGCAATCTAGGCACATCGCTTATTCAGTTTAAAAAAGCCCTTAGATACGATCCGATCGACCCGACCATACTCCTGTATATGGCAGAGATCTTTCTTGCTAAAAATGACAGTGCAACGGCTCGGAGCCTTATAAATGAATTCACAAAAACCGGAAACAAGATAGACCTGAATGAATATATTGACGGACTGATCAGCCCCAAAGGAAAGGAAGATGATTATGATGCGGTTTACCGCAAAAAAGTCGTACTGAAATTGCTCTCAAATGAATTCAACGAAAAGGCTTCTGATCTTTCCCGCAGGGCAAAACATGTCCTGTCGTCTCTTGAATATATGAAATAGGCCATAATACGCATAAAAAAACACGAATGCCTGTGTTTAACCAGGCATTCGTGTGCAATAAGCTTGACAAACCCTATATTACAACGCTGGGCTATTAGGCGTAATATCGCCGCCAGGTCCTGTAACCGTATAGGTGTGCGTACCGCCTGCGTGAACGGCTGTTGCGGCGAATGAAGTTCCATCCGCGCCTGTAATTGTGACTGTTACGTTTTTGGATGAGCCTATAAAACCGGCATCTGAAAGATTTGCGATGGTAGACGTATAGGTGTTGTTATCGGTATGGTAGACCTCCTGCGCGGTTGCCAGATTCTTGAGATCCGACATGGATGCAGAGTTACCCGCCCTCTTCTTGTAATTTGTGAATTGCGGGATCGCAATAGCAGCAAGAATCCCGATAATTGCGATAACGATCATCAACTCAATGAGAGTAAAACCCTTTTCATTATTTCTTGTCATTTTTGAAAGCATTTTTTCCTCCTTTAATGAAATTGTTTATCATCTGGGCAACAAAACGCTACCCCCTATCTTAACCTGCAGACCAAATTAGACTGTCTTTTCTCTTCACTTTTTGCACCGACGTATTATTTATAAATAATTAATACAATTAGCATGCCAAAAGATACAACAAAACAAATTATTACAATATACTATGTTAAATCAATATATTACATACTATTAATATCGAGCTTTCCTTTATCGGCAGGCTAGAATAAAGCAGAGAGGCCGACATAAATAACAATTTTTGGCATCTAAATAACAATTTTTGGCAAATCTTCTTCCCGTGCACTCAAAGGCCCAGTTTTTCAAGGCGATATCTAAAAGACCGCATGCTTAAGCCAAGGAGGTCTGCGGCTTTCTGTTTGGACCCCTGGGCCGTTCGAATCGCCTGAAGGATCATATCTTTTTCAATATCGGCCAGAACCAGATCAAGATTTATCCCCTCAGGCCCGATATCTGTTTTTCTTCTGCTGCCCTGAACCCTTCTCGACCTGAAATTTGAAAGGGTCAGGCTTTCGGGAAGTACAATATTTGAAGCCTCCAAGGCAACGCTTCTCTCTATTATATTTTCCAGCTCTCTTACATTTCCGGGAAAGCTGTACTGAAGAAGAATATCAAGAGCATAGGCGGATATTTTTCTTATTTCCTTTCCCAATTCCATGGAATATATCTCCAGAAAATACTGAGCAAGCAAAGGGAGGTCACCCTCCCTTTGCCTCAGAGGAGGCATCTCCAGATGGATTACATTAAGCCTGAAATATAGGTCTTCTCTGAATCTGTTTTCCATGACCTCTTTTTCAAGATTCCTGTTTGTGGCAGAGATAAAACGGACGTCAACACTTTTCTCCTCGATCCCTCCTAAGGCGGTGAAGGTCCTCTCCTGAATAACCCGGAGGAGTTTAACCTGAATGGCCGGAGTCAACTCGCCTACTTCATCCAGGAAGACCGTCCCTCCGTCGGCCACACCGAAAAGACCCTCCTTGTCTGTATTGGCTCCCGTAAAGGCGCCCTTCTTGTAACCGAAAAGCTCACTTTCTATGAGGTTTTCAGGTATCCCGGCACAATTTATGACTATAAACGGTTTTTCCTTTCTGGAGCTAATGCCGTGTATAGCCTTGGCGACCAACTCCTTTCCTGTGCCGCTTTCACCCGATATGAGGATATTGGTTTTGGTCCTTGCAACCCGCTCTATCAGATCATAGAGCTTCTTCATCTGAGGGCTTTCACCCACCAGGCAGTCGAAATGATAACGACCTTTCTGTTTACCTCTGTGTTCCGTCAGGCAATTGTTTTTGGGTAAAAGGGCGTCTTTGACAATTTTCTTGAAATCTATGACCTTAAAAGGCTTCGGGATGTAATCATAGGCACCTTCCCTCATGGCCTCGACAGCCGTTTCGGCAGTTGCAAATGCAGATATAAGCACGACAACTGTTTCAGGGTTTTCTCTCTTGGCCTTTTTTAACACTCCTATGCCGTCTATGTCCTCCATCCGGATGTCAGTAACCACAAGGTCAAAGGCCTCTTTCTCAAGGAGTTCACATGCCTTTTCACCATTCTCGGCAAGAGAAACCCGGTAACCTTCCTTGGAAAGCAAAATTTCCAGAAACTCCCGCATACTTGCCTCATCGTCAACAACCAGTATGCTATAGGCCTCTTTCCCAGACAATTTTACCTCCGATCATGGTCAGGTTATTTCTCCCTCTTAGGGTTTCCCCCAAAAAAGGCGTATTTTTACTTTTTGAAAGGATATCTTCCTCTCTCAACTCATATTCATACTCGGTGTCAATTATGGACAGATCCGCCCTCCCCTTTTCCTGAAGACTCCCGCATGGAATTCCAAGAATAGATGCGGGGTTGTAGGACATCTTTCTGATAGCCTGAGAAATAGTAAGCACTCCTTGCCTGACAAGACCCAAAACAAGAGGAACGGCAGTTTCGAGCCCAATTATACCGAAGGCGGCTTTGTCAAATTCCACCTGTTTATCAAGTGCACTGTGAGGGGCATGATCTGTGGCTATCACATCTATAACACCATCTGCCAACCCCATTTTGACGGCCTCCACATCATCCTCCGTTCTCAGAGGAGGCTTCATTTTCGTATTCGTGTCATAGCCTCTCACGGCATTATGATTAAGGCTGAAATAGTGAGGAGCTGTTTCCGCAGTAACAGGGACTCCACTCTCCTTTGCCCTTTTAATAAGCTCAATCGATCCGGCCGAACTGACATGCGCTATATGGACAGGGCAACCTGTAAGTTTTGCAAGGGCTATATCACGAGATATCATAATCTCTTCACTCTCTGATGGAATGCCCGGCAAACCTATCTGGGTAGACACCGTCCCCTCGTGCATGACTCCGTTTTCGGAAAGACTAAGGTCCTCGCAGTGGGAAATCACGGTAAGCCCGTGATAGCTTGCGTACTCAAGTGCCCTCCTCATAATTTCGCTGTTTATTACAGGCAACCCGTCGTCTGAGACCGCAACGGCACCTGCTTCTTTAAGATCACCGAATTCGGTAAGGCACTCGCCCAATTGACCTACCGTAATCGCCGCCACGGGATATATTTTGGAAAAATTGTTTTGATCGCCTTCCTTGATTATGAATTCCGTAACTGAACGGCAGTCATTTGTAGGTGAAGTATTGGGCATGCATGCCAGGCCGGTAAAACCTCCGGCTGCTCCCGCCATTGCCCCCGTGAGGATGGTCTCCTTGTATTCATAACCCGGTTCTCTAAGGTGAACATGCATGTCGATCAGACCGGGGACGACAATCCTGTCTGAGGCGTCGATAATGCAAATCTTCTTATCGTCACGGCTATAAATGCCGGGAGGAATAATTTTCGTTATTCTTTCCCCCTCTATAATAAGATCCCGTTTTTCATTCATCTCCTTGACTGGATCGATCAACGTTCCACCTTTAATCCAAGTTATCACTCCTGGCTCCTCCAATTAAGAGATAAAGGATCGCCATTCGCACGGCGACCCCGTTGTTAACTTGATCAAGAATTACAGAGCGGACATCCTCCGCAACCTCGGATGTAATTTCCACGCCCCTGTTCATAGGCCCTGGATGCATTATAATGGCGTCAGACTTGGCATTTTTGATACTTTCACGGTTCAACCCAAAAAACCTGGCATATTCCCTCATACCGGGGAACAACGCCCTGTTCTGTCTTTCAAGTTGTATCCTAAGAAGCATAATGACATCTTTATCCTTTATGGCCTTGCGGCAGTTGTTCTCGACCTTTACACCCATTGATTCGATATCACAGGGGATCATGGTGGGGGGACCGGACACCGTAACCGAAGCCCCCATTTTGGTCAATCCGAGGATATTTGATCTTGCTACCCTGCTGTGGGAGATATCGCCCAGGATTACAACATCCAAACCTTTTATTTTCCCCTTCTTTTCCCTCATGGTATACAGATCAAGAAGGGCCTGGGTCGGATGCTCATTTATACCGTCACCTGCATTTATAACCCCGGCTCTCACCTCTCTGGCAAGTATATGAGGCGCTCCGGTTGATGAATGCCTCAATACGATCACATCAGGATTCATTGCCTGAAGGTTTCTGGCCGTATCTATGAGGGTTTCACCCTTTACCATGCTGCTTCCGCCTGCTGAAAGGCTGAAGGTATCAGCGCTCAGCCTTTTGGCCGCGATTTCAAAAGATGTCCTGGTTCTTGTGCTTGGTTCATAAAAAAAATTTACCACAGATTTGCCCCTCAGGGTAGGCACCTTCTTTATTTCACGACTGGAGATCTCCTTAAGAGATTCGGCTGTTTCGAAAATAATCTCCAGATCCTGCACCGAAAGGTCTCCTATTCCCAAAAGGTCTTTATGCTCGAAGCGCTTCACCTGCAATCACCTCCAAAAAAAAACCTCCCTACCAGAATACTGGCAAGGAGGCTTCGATTATTGCTCCTAGATACAATCATAGTCGACACTAGGCATTTCTTTATTAAAGGAATCAGAAAGGGATATAAAGATTACGCTCCATTAACAATCTGCTAGGCTTTTGGATCGTTTTCGTTTTCCTTTTCATTCTCTCCTTCCACAACCTCTTCAATTTTATCTTCCTTCATTGTTTTCTTATCATCAGCTACCGGCGTCCCTTTGTCAATTTTTTCCTGACTTTTTACCTTTTTAACGGCGGCAGCACTTTTTTTCTTCTGCTCCGTCTTAGCCGATTTCATCTTTCTGCTCTTCTTCGAGGTCTTTTTTTCTTCTTCTCCAGGCAGAAGCTGTACGATTGACATGGCAGCACCGTCACCCTTTCGGTTCCCCATCTTAACAATCCTCAAGTATCCGCCTTGTCTGTCCGTATACCTGTCCTTCAATACATCGAAGAGACTATGGGTCACCGCCTTATCTTTCATATATGCTAGCGCCTGCCGTCTGGCATGAAGATCCCCTCTTTTTGCGAGACCAATCATTTTTTCCGCAACGGGCCTTATCGCTTTCGCCTTTGCATCGGTGGTCTGTATATTTTCGTACTTAAATAGGGCGGTCACCATATTCCTCAACATAGCCCTGCGGTGACTCGAATTACGTGCCAGCTGACTTCCTGATTTCCTGTGCCTCATTTATCTAAATCCTCTTCATCTGCATCACCTTCGTCAGCCTTTTCGGGAAGGTGGAAATTATCCAGTTTCATGCCTAACGAAAGACCCATCTCATCAAGGATTGACTTGATTTCGTTGAGGGACTTCCTTCCGAAATTCTTTGTTTTCAGCATTTCCTGCTCAGTCTTCTGTACAAGCTCCCCGATCATGGTAATGTTAGCATTCTTGAGACAATTAGCAGAACGCACTGACAATTCCAACTCAGAGACGGGCCTGAAGAGATTCTCGTTTAATTCCACCTCTTTTTCTTCTTCCTCTTCATCAACCGGCTCAGGCTCCTCCTCAAAGCTGATAAACGGATTCATTTGTTCTTTCAGTATCTTGGCAGCAAAAGCAACCGCGTCTTCAGGGCTTAAACTCCCATCTGTCCATACTTCAAGCGTCAGTTTATCGTAATCAGTAATCTGACCAACCCTTGCATTTGTAACGACATAGTTTACTTTTTCCAAAGGAGAAAACACTGCATCGATTGATATCACACCAATAGGCTGATCCTTTTCCTTTGTCCGCTCGATTGGGATATAACCTTTTCCTGACCTTACGTTTATCTCCATATTGAGATTGGCTTCTTTATTTAGAGTAGCAATATGCTGGCCAGGATTCATTATCTCGACCAAACCGTGTGTTTCGATGTCTTTAGCCGTAACCTCGCCTTCACCACTTTTGGAAACGTGAATAACGGCCTCTTCCACATCAATCAATTTTGGTCTGATCTCCTTAAGATTCAAAATAATATCCGCGACATCCTCAAGTACACCGGGGATCGTCGAAAATTCATGCCGCACTCCGTCAAATCTCACTGAGACTATGGCCGCCCCTTGCAGTGAAGACAGAAGTATGCGCCTTAGCGAATTTCCTATAGTTATTCCAAAGCCCCTTTCAAGAGGTTCACAAACAAATTTCCCATAAGTTTTTGTCGAGCTTCCCTGATCAATTTCAACCCTCTTAGGTTTGATCAGTTCCCTCCAGTTTCTGCTCTTTAAATCTGCCAAAAGGGCCTCCCCCTTTTTAAGGTTTTATATCAAACCGCCTCGACCTTAAAACGCAACGCTCAACTTTTCACCAATAGGTCGCCCGGCACTATAAAATCCGGCGATATGAATATCGAAATAATAAGCCTTCTTAAAATACCCAATCTATATTGACTAGGAAAATTTATTTTAATAACTATTACGGCGAACCTTGCTGATCCGGAAATTCAGCCAGCAGTTCAGGTTGCTCTTGGGAATTCTGAAAAAATCAGAGCATCGATGTGTTAACAGGCCATCTTACTAAGGCAACCCCCCACAGTCTGTTTTAATTGTAAAGCAACTCTATTTGGAATACAACTCTACAATAAGCTGTTCATGTATAGGCATAGTTAGTTCTTCTCGGTTTGGAACCGCCTGCAAAACACCACGGAATTTTTCTTTCTCAAGTTCTATCCAGTTCGGAACGCCACGGCGTACAACGGTCTCCATAGCCCCAAGAATTTGGGGAACATTGCGGCTCTTTTCTCTGACCTCCACAACATCTCCCGGCCTGACAATATAAGAAGGAATATTGACTTTTCTGTCATTAACAATAAAATGGTTGTGTTTAACCATCTGTCTTGCCTGATTTCTTGAAGATGAGAATCCCATTCTGTACACAATGTTGTCCAGGCGTGATTCAAGTAAAACCAGAAGATTGGTACCTGTAATCCCTTTCTGCCTGTCAGCCCTCGCGTAGTATCCTCTGAACTGCTTCTCCAGCACACCGTAGAGCCTTTTTACCTTCTGTTTTTCCCTGAGCTGTGCTCTATAATCCGAAGCTTTCCCGCTCCGCCTTTGTCCATGTTGCCCCGGTGGGAAAGCCCTTCTCTCAAAGGCACACTTGTCGCTGTAACAGCGATCACCCTTTAAAAACAATTTCATATTTTCCCGCCTGCAAAGCCGGCACAATGAACCTCTATATCTGGCCAAAAGAGCCCCTCCTCAAGATTTTAAATTGAAATTAAAAATAATACAAAAAAAACCCGATTTTTCTCTGCACGCCTTTTTGAGTAATCCTATACTCTCCGTCTCTTCGGGGGCCTGCATCCATTGTGAGGAATCGGAGTAACATCACGTATAATTGTGACGGTAAAGCCATCAACCTGAAGAGCCCTCAAGGCAGCTTCACGACCGACACCGGGACCCTTAACACGTACTTCCGCCACCCTCATTCCCTGCTCCATGGCCTGAGTGATTGCATCCTTTCCAGCCATCTGGGCGGCAAAAGGAGTGCTCTTGCGGGATCCTTTAAAGCCGGCTCTTCCGGAACTTGATTGTGCTATCACATTTCCGGAAAGATCGGTTACAGTAACAACCGTATTGTTAAATGTGGACTGTATATGAACTATTCCGTTAGGAACATTTTTCTTTTCCTTTTTTCCTTTGCCCTTCTTTCTGACGGTCTTTGCCATTCTAATTCCTCACCTACTATTTTTTCTTTCTGCTCATAACAGCCCTTCTTGGGCCCTTCCTCGTCCTTGCGTTTGTGGAGGTTCTCTGGCCGTGAACAGGCAAACCTCGCCTGTGTCTAAGGCCTCTGTAGGCCCCAAGATCCATGAGCCTCTTAATATTCATGGAAATATCTCGTCTAAGATCCCCCTCAACAGTGAATTTCTCATCAATAATGTTTCTAACTTTTGCGAGATCTTCTCCGCTTATATCGTCTGATTTTATATCCCAATCGATACCAGCTTCGCTCAATATTTTCTGTGCGGAGGTCCTGCCTATTCCATAGATATAGGTAAGAGCTATTTCCATCCTCTTGGCCTTGGGTAAATCAACTCCAGCAATACGTGCCAATCTTCACTCCTATTAAAAATGTATTATCCTTGTCTTTGTTTATGTCTGGGATTCTCGCAAATGACCCGAGTAATTCCCCTTCGCCTGATTATTTTGCATTTTTTACAAATTTTCTTTACTGAAGGTCTTACTTTCATAACAGTGATTCTCCCCTTCCTGCCCGATCAATAAGCTCTAACCTCGATAGACAATACGCCCCCTGCTCAGGTCATAGGGAGAAAGCTCCACTAGGACCTTGTCACCTGGGAGAATTTTAATAAAATTCTTTCTGATCTTCCCCGAAACATGCCCAAGCACACGATGTCCGTTCTTTAACTCAAGCCTGAACATCGCATTAGGCAACGTCTCTATTACTACACCTTCCACCTCTATTGCTTCTTCCTTGGCCATGTCTTACCTTAGCATCACAGTCAGTAACCGCGCTTAACGCTATCTTGTTCTACCAAAGCCCTTTTTCATAAAGCCTTCATAATGACGCGTCAGCATATGGGACTCAATCTGGCTTGTAGTATCCATGGCTACACCTACAACAATAAGCAACGCAGTCCCGCCGAAATAAAAAGGTACATTTAATTTATAGATCAAAATCTGTGGAAGAATACATATGGCCGAAACGTATAATGCACCCGAAAAAGTTATCCTTGTTAAAACACGGTCGATATATTCCGCAGTGTTTTTCCCAGGCCGTATACCGGGTATAAATCCACCGCTTCTTTTCATATTGTCAGCCACATCAACAGGATTAAAATGTACAGCCGTATAAAAATAACAGAAAAAGAATATAAATCCTACGTAGATAAGGCTGTATATGACATGCCCGGGAGCCAATGCATCAACAACAAATTGAAGCCAGGGCATCTGCTCCTGATTAAGGAAGTTCGCAATGGTAGCGGGGAACATTATGATAGATGAAGCGAAAATTGGAGGAATAACACCCGCAGTATTAACCTTTAATGGCAAATGAGTGCTCTGACCTCCATACATCCTTCGTCCTACCACTCTTTTTGCATACTGTACAGGGATCCTCCTTTGACCTCTTTCCACGAAAACGATCAGGCCAATCACGCCGATCATAAGGGCTATTATGATCACCATGAAAAATGCTGACACCTCCCCTGTACCCATCAACCTGAATGTATTGGCAACTGCCACAGGAAACCGCGCCACGATTCCCGAAAAGATAATAAGAGAGATCCCGTTACCGATACCCCTCTCGGTGATCTGTTCTCCCAGCCACATCAAAAAGGAAGTCCCGGCGGTCAGGGTGATAACGGTCAGCAGTCTGAACGCCCAACCGCCGTCCGGCACGATCATTGCCCCGCCCGGGCTTGTCATATTTTCAAGGCCAACAGCTATCCCAAATCCCTGTATGGCACTTAAAACAACCGTACCATACCTGGTATATTGGGTAATTTTCTTCCTTCCCTGCTCCCCTTCTTTCTTCAATTTTTCAAGGTACGGGACAACAACGGTCATTAGCTCCAATATAATGGAGGCACTAATGTAGGGCATTATTCCCAAGGCCATAACGGACATCTGGCTCAATGCCCCCCCGGAAAACATGTCAAACAGCCCGAACAAAGTTCCCTGCTTTGAGCTGAAAAATGCAGAAAGGGCAGCTCCGTCTATCCCGGGAGTAGGTATATGACAACCTAGTCTGTATACGGCAAGCATTAATACCGTAAATATTATTCTTTTTTTTAGTTCCGGTATCTTACCGATGTTTTGAAAACCACCTAACACTTGGGCACTCTCCTATCTTCAGATAACCATGACCGTTCCGCCTGCAGCCTCAACCTTCTGTCTGGCGGTTCTACTCACTTTGCTTACCTTGATATTGACAGGGCAAGATATCTCGCCGTCTCCCAGCAATTTGATCCCATCCTTTAATTTCTTGACAAGACCAGCATCCTTTAGCAGGTTTTCATCAATTTCAGGAGTATCTTCAAACACGGCCAAATCCTTTACGTTTATGGTAACGTATTCTTTCCTGAACACGTTGTTGAAGCCCCTTTTAGGAAGTCTCCGGTGGAGCGGCATCTGCCCTCCCTCAAAGCCTGGACGTGGTCCGCCACCCGAACGCGACTTTTGTCCCTTATGTCCTCTGCAGGCAGTTTTACCGTGCCCCGAGCCTTCGCCTCTTGCGACTCTTTTTCTTTTCTTTCTGGATCCCTCTGAGGGAGAAAGTTCATCAATTCTCATATCAAATTCCCTGTCACCTTCAGCCGACCCTCACGAGGAATGTAACTTTTTCTATCATACCTCGTATGGCAGCCGTGTTTTTCAGTTCAACCGTTTTATTCAACTTGGTCAAGCCTAATCCCCTCAGGGTATCACGAATCTTCTTGTTCTTTCCAATTCCGCTTTTTACTAGAGTTACTTTGATAGTCTCAGTCATAATTAAAACTCGTTCCGAAACATATATGTTAATGCATTAACTCCTCGACACTTTTACCTCTCAGTCTTGCAAACTGTTCGGGAGTTCTCAATGACCTAAGTCCCTTTAGGGTAGCTCTGACAATATTGTGAGTATTATGGGAGCCGAGGCACTTCGTAAGGATATTCTGCACCCCAACCGCCTCAAGGACAGCCCTTACAGCACCGCCGGCGATCAATCCGGTGCCAGGTCCGGCCGGTTTTAAAAGAACACGGCCCGCGCCCCACTCACCTATCACCTCGTGTGGTATGCTGGCATTATAAAGGGAAACATTTTGCATATCTTTTTTGGCCTTTTCTATACCCTTTCGTATGGCTTCAGGCACCTGATTAGCCTTTCCCACTCCGCTCCCAACCGAACCGTTTCCGTCTCCTACGATCACAATTGCGCTGAAGCTGAACCTCCGGCCGCCCTTAACCACCTTGGCCACCCGGTTTATATGCACCACCTTTTCAATAAGCTGTTTTTCTTCTTCTTCCTTATACAAGGTTCCTCTCCCTTAATCTTCCATAAACCGCGACCGCGGTTTACTCTGCTATAAAAAAATCCAGCATGCCCCTTAAAATACAAGGCCCTTTTCACGCGCCGCTTCCGAAAGGGCTTTAACCCTTCCATGATAAAGAAAACCGTTTCTATCAAAAACTACTTTCCTTATTCCTTTTTCAATAGCCTTTTCCGCTATCAGAGCGCCAACGATCGCCGCCCCCTCCTTGTTCCCGCCCCTACTTTTTACATTTTCATCCAGACCCTTTGAGAGAGATGAGGCGGATACCAGGGATCTTCCGGTAACGTCATCTATTATCTGCGCATATATGTATCTTAGACTCTTGAAAACACATAACCGAGGTCTGTCACTGCTACCCCTGACTTTCCTACGCACTCTCTTTTTCCTTCTTAATCTCGCTTCGGTTCTACTAACGGATCCCATTAAAACCCCTCATATTCACTTATTATATCCATGCACTTTGATCTAGGCTCACTTAATTACAATTACAAGCCTGATCAACGAATTACGAAATTTCCATCAAACAAAGAGAACCCAAAAGGTGACATCTACGCTCCAGCCTTACCGGCCTTTCTTCTAATGGTTTCTTCAGCATACTTTATGCCTTTACCCTTGTATGGTTCGGGCTTTCTGAAGTCCCTTATTTTCGCAGCAGTGAGCCCTAACAATTCCTTATCGATTCCCCTCAAAGTTATCTTGGATTTATCGATATTTGCGTCAATACCGTCAGGTAATTCAAAATTTATAGGATGAGAATACCCCAGGTTTAGAACAACAGAATTACCTTTCACTTCGGCCCTGTATCCCACACCGTTTATCTCCAAAATCCTTTCAAAACCCACTGATACCCCTCTGACCATGTTGGATACAAGCACTCTGAAAAGCCCGTGGAGAGACCTTGACGTCGCTGAATTATCCTGAACTGAGACCTCTACCTTGTCCTCAAAGAGATCGATTTTCACATTAGGGTGGATATTCTGATTTAATTCCCCTTTTGGCCCTTTTACAGTAAGGCTTTCACCATTCTGCTTGACCTCTACTCCCTTAGGTATTGGGATAGGCTTTTTACCTACACGTGACATCAAAAACCCCCGCTTTTATCCGAGCCATGAAACATGGCAAAGAATGGAAATATTTTCTTACCAAACAGAACAGATGATTTCCCCGCCTATTCCTTCTTTCATGGCACTGGCATCTGTCATTAATCCTTTTGACGTAGATACGATACTAACGCCGAATCCATTTAACACATTAGGTATTTTATCATGCCTGGCATATATTCTACAACTAGGCTTACTAACCCTCTTAAGTCCGCCTATTACTGATGTGCCACCTTCGTCATAATTCAGATAAATACGTATCTGTCTATGGCGACCGTCAGAAACGATCCTGAAATTTTTAATATACCCTTCGGATTTCAATAACTTCGCGATATTTATTTTCAATTTTGAACTCGGAATGTCCACCGATTCATGAGAAGCTCTCGTAGCATTCCTTATTCTTGTCAACATATCGGCAATAGGATCTGTCATGGTCATTTATCTTACCCCTGTTTTACTTAAAAACCAAATTACACACAATTTCTACCAACTGGACTTAATGACTCCAGGCAACTCGCCCTTTGATGCCAACATCCTGAAACAAATTCTGCATATTCCGAATTTCCTTAGGAATGCCCTGCTTCTCCCACAGATGGGGCATCTGTTATAATGACGTGTAGAAAATTTTGGTTTTCTTTGCGACTTAACTATAAGTGACTTACGTGCCAAGGTATCCTCCCTATCGATCTCGGAAAGGCATTCCAAGTTGTTTCAGTAGGAATAGACCTTCCGCATCGGTTTCAGCCGTTGTGACTATAGAAATGTTCAGGCCTTTTACTTTATCGATTTTGTCATAGTCGATTTCAGGGAATATAATATGTTCCTTAATCCCTATAGTACAATTTCCCCTGCCATCGAATATCTTCTGTGAGATGCCCCTGAAATCCCTAACCCTCGCCAGATCGATATTGAAAAGCTTGTCCAAAAAATCGAACATCCGTTCATGCCTAAGAGTCACCATGCATCCAATAGGCATGCCCTGTCGAAGTTTGAAACCCGCGATTGATTTTTTCGCCTTGGTAACAACAGCCTTTTGCCCTGAAATAAGGCTAAGATCTTCTACAGCCGAATCAAGAGTCTTAATATTCTGAATGGCCTCGCCTAAACCCATATTGAGTACAACTGCCTTTAACTTCGGTACGGCCATGATACTCTTATACCCAAACTCTTTCATTAGAAGAGGCACGGCATCATTATGATATTTTTCCTTCAGTCGAGACAAAGAATCCTCCTCAACACTTTCCATTTCCTGATTAAATAAACGTTCTCACAAGTATTCAACATACAAACTTTTAGCGGCTACATGTACTATCCATCCATCTGTTCACCACATTTCTTACAAATCCGTACCTTACTTCCATCTTCCAAAATGCGTTTTCCTATTCTGGTAGGCTCGGCGCATTTATTGCATACAATCATCAGGTTGGAGATCGACATGGGCGATTCCTTTTCTATTATCCCACCCTGAGGAGCATTTGCAGAGGGCCGTGAATGACGCTTTACCATATTCAACTTTTCCACCACAGCACGCCATTTTTCGTAATCGGTCTTGAGGACAGTGCCAATTTTCCCCTTCTCTTTTCCAGCGATAACGATCACCTTGTCATCTTTTTTTATTCTTGGCTTTTTAGCTTTCACTTCAAACGCTCCCAAATACTCTTTTTTTTAACAAAGGCTAAAGCACTTCCGGCGCTAGCGAAATGATCTTCATGAAATTTTTTGCCCTCAGCTCTCTTGCCACCGGGCCGAATATCCTGGTGCCGATCGGTTCCTTTTGTTGGTTTATCAAGACTGCAGAATTATCATCAAACTTTATATATGAACCATCCGGCCTCGAAATTTCCTTGGCGGTTCTTACTATCACGGCACGTGACACATCACCCTTTTTGACTCTGGAGTTAGGCATAGCCTCTTTCACCGAAACAACAATTATATCCCCAACACTTGCGTACCGCCTCTTTGACCCTCCAAGCACTTTTATGCATGATAGAAGCTTTGCCCCGGAATTATCCGCAACTCTCAATTTAGTTTCTGTCTGTATCATATCATAATACCCGAACCCATATTGACTAACCTGGTTACCCTTCGACGTTCAACCTGGTGATTATTCCCGTTACCGCCCATTTTTTCCGCTTACTCATAGGCCGGCTTTCGGTTATCCTTACCTTGTCCCCCATCTGACACTCATTCTTTTCGTCATGCGCCATATATTTGCAACGTCTTCTCACATATTTCTTGTATGTGGCATGCTTTGTCAATCTCTCGACAAGCACGAGAGCCGTCTTATCCATACGGTTACTAACCACAGTCCCTACCAATCTTTTTCTCAATCCACGCTCTGCCATCGCTACCTCTTACTAATTAATAGCCCTTTGTTTAAGGACTGTTTCGACACGGGCTATGTCCCTCTTGGTCTTTGGTATCATAGCGGTATTGCCCAGTTGTCCAGTAGCCTTCTGGAACCTCAAATTAAACAGTTCCTGACTAAGCTCTTTAACTTTTTCCTTGAGCTCTTCTTCACCCAGTTCCCGCAATTCGCTTGCCTTCATGTCCTTATGCTCTCCTGCTTACAAATTTGGTTGCAAAAGGAAGTTTATGCCCTGCCAGCCTGAATGCCTCGGTTGCGACATCCTTTTCGATCCCTTCCAATTCGTACAGGATCTTTCCCGGCTTCACAACAGCAACCCATCCCTCAGGGGAACCCTTACCCTTACCCATTCTGGTTTCAAGAGGTTTCTTGCAAATCGGTTTATCAGGAAAAATACGTATCCATATCTTTCCCCCGCGCTTTACATGTCTTGTTACTGCAACACGAGCAGACTCTATTTGTTGAGCCGACATAAAACCGCATTCCAAGGCCTGCAATCCATAGTCACCAAACTCAAGACAGCTTCCCCTATGAGCCTTGCCTTTGGTTCTGCCTTTTTGTTTTTTCCTGTATTTTACCTTTTTTGGGCTAAGCATATGTCATTCCTATTCACTCTTCGTTTTTTCCGGTAAAATCTCACCTTTGAAAATTGTCACCTTTACCCCTATTACCCCATAGGTGGTATAGGCCTGCGCAAACCCGTAATCGATGTCCGCCCTTATGGTATGAAGAGGCACTCTACCCTCACGGTACCACTCCCTCCGTGCCATCTCGGCACCTCCAAGCCTTCCGCCGCAGGCAATCTTGATACCCTGCGCACCGAGCCTCATGGCAGAAGTCACGGCCTTTTTCATAACCCGCCTAAAAGCCATCCTTCTTTCCAGTTGAAGGGCGACATTTTCAGCTACAAGCTGAGCCTCGACCTCCGCCTTTCGCACTTCCTGGATATCAATAATTATTTCCCGTTTGATTTTCTTTTCAAGCTCGCCTTTAAGCCTTTCGATCTCAGCACCTTTTTTTCCGATGATGATGCCGGGCCTCGCAGTATGAATCCTAATTCTTACCTTGTTAGCAGCCCTTTCGATTTCAATCTTTGCAACTCCGGCCTGAGACAGCTTTTTCTTTAAAAATTTCCTTATCTGGAAATCCTCAAGAATAAAATCGCTATACTCCCTTACAGCGAACCACCTGGAATCCCAATCTCTGTGGATCCCCAATCTGAAGCTTATTGGATGAACCTTTTGTCCCAATATGCACCTCCAACTAAATCAAACAGTTAATAAAACAACACTACCAAATATATGAATAAGCTACACGGCCCAGAGGACCTTCACGCCTTTCTTTTGCAATAAACAGATATTACATCTCATCAAGAATCACCGTAAGGTGACTAGTCCTTTTCCTGATTCTCGTGGCACGTCCCTGAGCCCTCGGGCGCCATCTTTTAAGGGTCGGCCCCTCGTCCCCGAAAATCCTCTTTATATAAAGGGTGTCCACATCAATTCCCCGATTGTTCTCTGCATTGGCCACTGCGGAATCAATGAGTTTTTTCAAAATGAATGCCCCTTTTTGGGGAGCAAAGGAAAGCATGTGCAATGCATCCTCCACTTTTTTCCCCCTCACCTCATCCATTATAAGTCGAATCTTACGGGGCGAAACCCTAACATATTTTGCTGCTGCCTTTATTTCCATTTTTTCTCTTCTACAAAATCCCAGGTGGATATTTATTTCTTCTTGCCCTTTAGTTTAGACTTTTTATCCCCGGCATGGCCGAAAAATATTCTTGTTGGCGAAAACTCCCCAAGTTTGTGACCAACCATATCCTCAGTCACAAAAACAGGCAGGAATTTTTTGCCGTTATGAACGGCAAAAGTCAGACCGACGAATTCCGGGAGAATGGTTGATCTGCGCGACCATGTCTTAATAATTTTTCTACTCTGGGTCTCACCCGCCTTTTCCACCTTGCTCATCAGGTGTTCATCAACAAAAGGACCCTTCTTCAAAGATCTTGGCAAACCTTTTTCCTCCTATGACATTTTCCAAATTAGGCACAACCGAAGTCATATCGCCTTTACTTGGTTCTCCTTCTAATTATCAGCCTATCACTCGCCTTCTTCACTCTGGTCTTGTAACCCTTGGTCGGGACTCCCCAAGGCGTTACCGGATGTCGCCCACCGGATGACTTTCCCTCACCGCCTCCATGCGGATGATCTACCGGATTCATGGCCACTCCTCTGACATGCGGCCTCTTACCAAGCCACCTGTTACGCCCTGCTTTCCCGATGGAGGCCTTCTCATGCTCAAGGTTCCCAACCTGACCGATGGTTGCCTTACATTCAAGTCTCACCATCCTCACCTCGCCGGAGGGAAGCTTAATTTGCGCGTACTTACCCTCTTTTGCCATAAGTTGACCATATCCCCCGGCACTTCTGGCAAGTTGCCCGCCATGCCCGGCATTCAACTCTATATTATGTATATGGCTTCCAAGCGGTATTTCCTTGAGAGGCAACGCATTACCGGTCCTGATTTCGCCACCGGTTCCTGACACCACTTTATCACCTACACTCAGCTTATTCGGCGCCAGAATGTAACGTTTTTCCCCATCAACATAGTGCAATAATGCAATATTTGAAGAGCGGTTCGGATCGTACTCAATCGAAGCAACCTTGGCCGGAATACCGTCTTTGTCCCTCTTAAAATCAATCACACGGTATTTCCTTTTATGGCCTCCACCTTTATGTCTGCTTGTGACTCGACCCAGCGAATTTCTTCCACCGCTTTTTCTTACAGGTCGCAACAGCCCTTTTTCAGGTTCCTTTTTGGTTATCTCCTCAAAGCTGGAAGAGGTCTGAAATCTTCTGCCTGGAGAGGTCGGTTTATTTGTCTTTATAGCCATTCCTGTCTCCGCATAAATCTATTTCAACGAAACCTACATACCTTCAAAAAATTCAATCTTCTCATCAGGCTTCAGTTTTACTATGGCCTTTTTCCAATCGGCCCTTTTGCCGAGGCTTTTCCCCATCCTTCGTTTTTTGCCCCTTACGTTCATAGTCTTCACTTCCACGACCTTCGTCTTTAAAAGGGCCTCAACAGCCCTTCGTATCTCTATCTTGTTCGCTTTTTTATGAACCTTGAAGGAAACCTGATTAAAGCCCTCTTTTTGAATGTTTGCCTTTTCTGTAATGTGGGGCTCTCTTATAACCTGATAGATATCCACTATGACACCAAAGCCTCCTGTATCTTTCCAATTACCGATTGCTCAAGGACAAGGTGATCGTGGGTCAAGATATCATACACATTAATTCCCTGAAACCGCATCACCTTTACCCAAGGAACATTTTTTGAAGACCTCTCCAAATTTTCCTTCTTTTCTTCAGTTACAATGAGTGCCTTGCGGATCTCAAAATTCCCCATCACCCCCACAAATCCCTTTGTTTTGATATCAGGCAGGTCAAAACCATCAAGCACAACAAGTCGTTCGCTTTTCACCTTATCACTCAACGCCATACACAACGCCGATTTCCTGATCTTTTTCGACACCTTTTTCAGGTATTTTCGGGGCTCCGGACCGAATGCTACTCCGCCCCCGACCCTTGTAGGCGATTTTACCGACCCGGCCCTTGCCCTACCCGTGCCTTTTTGTCTATAGAGCTTGCTTCCGGAACCCCGTATTTCAGACCTACCTTTCACAGCGGAGGTTCCAGACCTTCTCTTTGCCAGCTGACTTACCACAACCTGATGGAGAATATGCTTCTTTACAGGCACATTGAATATTTCATCGATAAGTTCTATTTCCGACGTTTTTTCTTTTTCGATATTATATACATCCAGCACAGCCATCTTGCGCCTCAGACTTTTCTATGTAATAAATTTAGGCCTTACAGATTTCCACAAAGCCGTTTTTACTGCCAGGGACAGCTCCTGCCACCAGAACTATATCCATTTCAGGTCTTACATCTACAATTTTAAGGTTTTTAACTGTAACACGTTCATTCCCCATTTGTCCGGGAAGCTTCCTTCCCTTTTGAACCCTGCCGGGAGAAGCACTGCACCCTATTGAACCGGGTATCCTATGCGATCGGGATCCATGCGTCTTTCTGCCTCCGCCAAAACCCCATCTTTTCATTACCCCGGCGAACCCCCTACCTTTGCTCGAACCAATAACGGTAACGATATCGCCCGCGCTGAAGATATCCGATTTTATTTCCTGCCCGAGATCAAAGACAGCGGAATCCTCGACCCTTACTTCGCGCAGGTAGGCAAAGTATCCCTTTCCTGCTGCTTTTTGGTGCCCCTTTATAGGCCTGTTTACCCGATTTTCCTTTTTGGGTCCGTAACCGATCTGCACCGCATTGTACCCCTCTTTCTCAACACTCTTCTTCTGAGTTACCACGCAGGGTCCAACCTGGAGTATGGTCACAGGGACGCTTTTCCCCTCTTGGAGAAAATATCTGGTCATGCCCAATTTTTTACCATAAAGCTTATTCAACATCGGAAGATGACTCCATTCTACTCTTGCCACCCAGGATTACAGTTTTATTTCCACATCAACACCGGCTGCCAGGTCCAGCTTCATAAGTGCGTCGACAGTCTGCTGGGTCGGCTCCAGAATATCCAATAGGCGTTTGTGGGTCCTTATTTCAAACTGCTCCCTTGACTTCTTGTTAACGTGAGGAGACCTCAAAACACAGTATTTATTTATGACCGTAGGTACCGGAATCGGACCGGCCACTCTGGCACCGGTCTCCTTGGCAGTTTCAACAATCTCCAGGGCAGACTGATCCAACAACTTGTGATCGTAGGCCTTTAAGCGAATCCGGATTTTCTGATTTGCTATCATGCGGATCTCCCCTTATTCTATAATTTCACTGATGACACCTGCGCCAACAGTCCTTCCACCCTCTCGGATAGCAAAATTAAGCTCTTTTTCCATGGCTATCGGCATAATCAGACTGACTT
>Ga0272441_10000920_pt1 | contig 64257 bp, 50 predicted proteins | sample SSMProp6N_FD_193582 | JGI IMG/M metagenome (GOLD analysis project Ga0272441, IMG submission 193582) | Marine sediment archaeal communities from Little Sippewissett salt marsh, Falmouth, MA, United States - SSM-Prop-6N | ecosystem: Environmental > Aquatic > Marine > Wetlands > Sediment ... | reverse complement strand
CCCCCGCGGCCTTGCGCCGCGGGCGAGGCGAGTCTGGAGCCGGGGCTCTCGACGAGGTTTGCAATCAGGTTCACGACGAGGTCAGTCTCAAGCGCGGAGACCCCCGCGGCCTTGCGCCGCGGGTGAATGAGATTGGCAGGCCGGAGAACATACTGTTCCCCGCTCGGCCCCGGCAGGCCGCCACGCGGCGGCCTGCCGGGGGCAAGCGGGCGAGCGTCCAGCCGGTCGGCCTGCCAATCTCGTTCACCGACGGGACACGTGTCCTCCGTAGCGCGAGCGCAAGCGAAGCGCGAAGGAGGAAGCCCGTCGGGGTCTCTAGAACACAGAACAAGGAGCACGAACAATGAGCGAAGCGAGAAACACAATCATCGGACCCGACCTGCCCAACATCCCGTGGGAAGACCGGCCCAAAGACTGCCGCAACGTGGTCTGGCGCTACAGCAAAAACCCGATCATACCCCGGGACGCGATCCCGACCTCGAACAGCATCTTCAACAGCGCCGCAATCCCCTACGAGGGCGGCTTCATGGGCGTGTTCCGATGCGACGACAACACGCGGCTCTGCCACCTGCATACCGGGACCAGCGCGAACGGGATCGATTGGGAGATCAACCCCGACCCGATCAGCTTCGACTGCGCCGAGAAGGAAATCGGCCCGTCCCCGTACGGCTACGATCCACGCGTGTGCCGGATCGACGGCCAGTACTATGTGACGTGGTGCAACGACTATTTCGGGCCGACCATCGGCGTGGCACGCACCCAGGACTTCAAGTCCTTCGAACAGCTCGAGAACACGTTCCTGCCCTACAACCGCAACGGCGTCCTGTTCCCGCGCAAGATCAACGGCGAGTTTGCCATGCTCAGCCGGCCCTCCGACCGCGGGCATACGCCGTTCGGCGATATCTTCTACAGCGTCAGCCCAGACATGTGCTACTGGGGCAAGCATCGCATGGTCATGCGCACGCGGGGCGGTTGGCAGGGCATCAAGATCGGGCCCGGCCCCATCCCGATCGAGACGACCGAAGGTTGGCTCATGATCTATCACGGCGTGCTCATGAGCTGTAACGGGTTCGTCTACAGTATGGGCGCCGCATTGCTCGATATCGACCAGCCCTGGAAAGTGCTTTACAGGACAAACCCGTACCTGCTCTCGCCGCAGGTCGACTATGAATGCGTGGGCGACACACCGAACGTCGTGTTCCCCTGCGCCGCACTGGCCGATGCCGCGACCGGCCGGCTCGCGATCTATTACGGCGCCGCCGACACCGTCGTCGGCCTCGCGTTCACACAGATCGACGAGTTGATCGACTTCGTGAAGGCGAACTCGGAGGTGTAGCCGGGCACGGGGCCGAGACAACGGAGAACGGCTCGGCGGGAGCCTCGCCCTTCATATGTCGGTCATGAGGGGTGGAGGGCGAAGCTCCTGCTGAGCCGCTCAGAGGGCGTCGGTCACTGCGGGTAGCCGCCGCTAACCTTGCGGCGGCTACCATTTCTTCCTCGCACGGCGCTTCAAAACCTCGGTCACTTCCGAAGGCATCGCCTCCACCCGCAAATAGATCTCCCGGGACGGCCGCCTGAAGAACTTGAACAGCAGGGCCAGAAACCGTAACCGCAGCACTTGCACAATTGCGCAATTGCTCGATTGCTCAAGTGTGAAAGCGCAGCTTGACTCCGATCGCGCCCTCTGACAGATCGCTGTCGAAACGTTCCAGGATCGCGGGCACGCCGTCTTCCGAGAAATAGAGTTTGCCCGTCGCTTCCACGCTCTGGCCGGGCTCGACGCTCGGATAAGACGGCTCGCTGTGAATGCACGGGATCGTGGAGCGCGCGTGGATGGCGCCGGCGTCCGCCCAGCCCAGACCCAGGGCATACTCGCCGTCGCGCCCCTTCACGCAGACCAGGCCATGAGCTGCCGCCTCGCGAACCGACCACCTGTTCTCAAGGACTTCCGCTTCGCGCGGCCGGCCGACACCAACGCTGATCCACGACCATTTCTCCAGCTCCTCAGGCGTGGGCGTCAAGGCGCGGAGCGCGACCGTCGCGTCCTGCGCAACGACAAACGTACGCTCGTGGCGGCGGTCGATGAAATAGGGCGCGTTCCATGTCATGAAGCAGCTTCCGGTTGTCACGTTGATAACGCGGTCTGTTCCGTTCTTGATAACATACCCGAACCGAATCTCCATGTCGCCGGCCTCCGCGGATGCGGACAGCTCGATCCCGTCATAGAACCGAACGTGGTAACCGGTCGCGCGTTGCTCGTTGTCAAGGGACCATTCGGGTTCGGCTTCCGGTTGCACGCCCGGCCAGCACCCCGCGCCGGCCGGCTGCCATAGGTAGCGCTCGTCGTTGATCGTGAACATCTCGGGCATGCGGTAGATGAAGTAGTCGCCGGGATGCCATGGGTCCGCGATCCGCACGGCAATATGCCATTTCGATGTGGGATGCTCGTAGTGGCCACACACTTTTGGGCTGTCCATTCTCTCCTCCGTTCTCTCCGCCACGCAGCGAAGAATAAGGCTTGCAGATTCAACCCGTCAAGTGGCCGGCCGACACCTCAGAACAGCAAATCCGTGTAGTGCGATACCGCGAGCATCATGACAGTAAACAGCGACAGGATCAGCCCGACCACCACACAGAACGCGCGATGCGTTCCGCCCGCCCGTGCCCGGCACAACAACACGCTCGCGACAAAGCCCGGCACGAAGACGATCAGGTCCCAAAGCAGGAAGTTCCAGGCGACGATCCCCCAGAGCCCGAGCGGCGGGCTGCCGAGCACGGGCCACGGGCTGGCGTAGCGTGCGGTGCTGAGCGGCCAGAACAGCGGCACGCCCCACCCTCCGTTCGCCCAGTCCAGAAGCGGATGCGAACATGCCGCGAGAATCGCTACCAGATAGCTCCGCCTGCGCGGCCATACCCGCAAGCGTACGCCCAGCTCCGCAAGGAAAGCGCCCGCAACGACGGCAAGGGGAAGCGAATGAAATATCGACCGATGCGAGGCATAGCGAAACACGCCCAACGTAAGGGTATCGGCCAGCCCTTCAAGGTCCGCCCAGCTAGCAGCAAGCACTCCCAGCCCCACCGCCAAGGCCCGCCTGCGCCAGGACCTCGCCCCGGACGAAGCCTTGGTCTGTAGTCCGACATACGCGATCGTGGCTCCGACTAGCGTGTGTCCAACGGGCGAAGCCATGTCTTGCTCCCGATCCCAAGCCGCGAGACCTTTCATTCATCCACGATGATCTGCATGCCGACCATCCGCGTGCCCTTCGGGTACTCGTTGTGGCTGGGATCGATCCTGCAGACGGGCACTTCGCCGATCACGCCAAGATCATAGGACGTGGCGCAGGACCGGTGCGGGTCCAACGGGCAGAAAATCATGTTGGTCCCGCCCTTCACGTAGGGGTCGATATCGGCCCAGCCTATGACGGTCCCGTTCGTCAGCGCGTACGCGATCGACATGGACCCCTTGCCGCCGGCGAGCTGACGCAGGTTGTTCATGCAGGCCTTGCGCTTCGCTCGCTCCAACGATTTGCGAACGGACGGCACGGCAGAGACGAGCAGAAACACAAACATCAGGATTGCGGGAACGATAAAGAACAGCGATGTGCGTTGTGTCATCAGCCATACCCCCTCCGTGCATGATGCGACTCGCCGACGCGTCAGGTCAAGGCACAAGACACACACAAACGCGTCGACACCCCGGCACCTCCTTGACAGCATGACCTTGCCGCGCTAGCCTGTTTACAGACGACATAGGTGTAAACACATGAAAACGACGACCATATCGATGCGGCTGCCCAAGCCGGAAGCGGCGCGACTCGCACGGTTGGCGCGCGAGATGCAGATGGAGCGGCCGACCTTCCTGCGCCGTGCGCTGCGGCGCGGTGCGCGGGACCTGATGTTCGACTATGCGTGCGAGGCATATCGCGGCGGGCGTGTGACGCTCTCGCGTGCGGCGGAGCTGGCCGATATCGGCATACGCGAGATGCTGCTGCGCATGCGTGAGGCGGGACTCGAGCTGCATTACGACGTGGAAGATCTGGAGACGGACCTGCGCGCATGATTGCTGTTGCCGACGCCAGCCCGCTGATCTTTCTGGGCAAGCTCCGACGCCTGGGTCTTGTCCGTGCGCTTGGCGGCCGGGACATCCGCGTGCCGCGCGCGGTCGTGGCCGAAGCCCTGCCGCCGGGCCTGGACCCGGCAGAGGACCGCCAACTCCGGGAATTCCTCGACCGTTGCCGCATCGAGACGGTCCGCCGTCCGAGTCGTTTTGCGGCCGCGATGAGCAAGGCGGACAACGCGGCGCTGACATTGGCCGTGCGTGCTCACGCCGATCTTCTGCTCTGCGACGAGCGTGTCACGCGGTTCATGGCCCAAACCAACGGGATCCGGCCGCTCGGCACGCTCGGCATCCTGCTGCAAGCCCTGCGGGCGGGCCACATGACAACGCCGGAGACAAGAGAGGCGGTGGACGAACTGGTGAGTCGACACGACTTCCGGATCGGCGTCCGGCTCTACCAAGCCGTGCTGGCCAGAATCGAATCCGGCTAGACGAACACCGTGACGGATTTGTTTCCGTACCGATATGGGAACTCAACATTCCAGCCGGCTTCATGCAGGATCGGCTGGATCACGCGTTCGCGCGCGTAGTCGTGCCGCTCCGTGGCCGGAAGCGCAAAGACCCGTTTCCATGCTTCCAGCGCGACCAACGGGTTGCCGGTGTCGCGTGCCACGGCCTCGGCCAGCTCGCCGTACTTCTGTGTGCTCCGGATATGGCGAAGCGCGGTGTTGAGATTGTCCTTCTCCGCAGCGCGCAGGAATTTGGCGGCGGCAACACGTAGCGCTTCCTGACTGGTCAAGACCGCACAAAGCTCGTTCAGCCATGTCAGTTCCGAGCGCGTATCATCCGCGCCCATCGCGCGGTCAATGGCCGCATGGATGCCTTCATGGAACAGTGTTTCCAGGAACTGTGCTGCCGGGCTCGCGGACAGGGCGATAACATCAAGCTGAACGCAAACGGCTTTCAGGCCATGGACATACTGCCCGAACACGGCAGAGCCGAACGCGCCGATCGCGGCGAGCCCGCGGTCCGGCAGTTGCAGGCCCCATTCTTCGATCTGCGCAGCTGCCTCCCCGGCACAACGCCCGACGGCCGAGTCAAGCCAGTGTTGCAGTCTCTCGCTGTATTCCACGCTGAGTTGTGCTACGCGCTCCTGGTTCCCAGTCCGCAACCGCCCTTTCAGACGCTGGACGAACCGCAGCACGAACTCGGTCTGCAATTCGCGCCGGTCGATAATCTCATCCATCTTGACGACGGCGTCCGCACAGAACGCATGGATGCGCATCCCGCAGTCCTGCTCAATCAGGAATGGGAAGAACTCGCGGGAGAAGGTATCGAACTCCTCGATCTGCTTGGCCGAGCCCGTGGCGCGCCAGCCGGTCCCGACCCAGCACTGCATGATCGAGACCGGTGAGACATGGAACCCGATATTGCCTATCCGGTGTGTTGCCATGGTTCCGCCTGCTCTGTGATGCCCAGAGTTTCGTACTTTAACAATTGCACAATTGTTGAAGTGTTGAAGTATTCACGGTCCAGCTCAGTGCCCCGCTTGACCGGCATCGTTCGGGTCCTGCTGCGACTCGCGGAATCGACATTCGATCAGCCGGCCGTGCCACACGGCACGGAGCTCGCGGTCGGACAGCAGGAGCTCGCCTCTCAACGGATCTCTGACAATGCTTGTCTGGTTGGTTCTCCCGCAATAGACAACGACATGCGATTCCCTGCCGGTGAGCGGATGGTCCACGACGAGGATCGCGCGATTCTGCAGCGCGGGCAGTCCCGCCAGCCCGATCCGTTTCTCGGCACACGCAAACCCCAGAGTTCCGAGGCCGGCGCTCATGCGAGAAACCAACGTACCACGCGCCGTCGTGCCCATGAGCGCGGCGAGTTCATTCTCGCTTTTCTCGATCCCGTACAATCGCAGCAGGTTCGCGGCCGCGGCAGGCCCGCAGCTTACCCCGCTCGTCTGCCGGACGACGCCGTTCTGGTCCACGCGGCTCCCGAGCGTGTGCGCGATGCTCGGCGCCGTCACACGCGCACGGTACAGCCTGAACGCATGGATTGAGAACGCGCCGGTACCACAAAGAACGAGGAGCAAGCCAACGAGCAGAATTCGGCGTCTCGAGGCAGGACCATGCGCACTTGCAGCGAAGAGCACGGTGCCGCCGACCGTCAGAGCAAGCAGCACAACGAACAGAGGCAAGCCTATCATCTCTCGCCGATCGTCTTGAGGAACACCACTTGGCGCTCGGTCTCTCGGAACCCGACCGCCTGATGAAACGCGATACTGTCGGTGTCGTTCAGCCGCGCATCGGACCCCATCTCCGTGCAACCCTTGCCGGCGGCCCAGCATTCCGCGGCCCCAGCCAATAGCCTGGCGACCCCGTGTTTGCGGTATTGGGGTGCGACGAAGATGCCTTCGAGATACCCGACCGGCCGGGTGTGGCAACCGTCGACATATTCGCGAGTCGAGACTTCGGCGAACCCGACGACACGGCCATCGGGCCCGATCGCGAAAAAGGCGGTTTCGCGCGGGGATTGCAGCAGCGCCCGGACCTCCTGCTCCGACTCCAGACGCTTGCATTCCGGCCAGAGCGCGACGCGCAGCTCGAGCCACTCCGCCAACCGCGATTCATCAGCGTGTACGATTCTCATCGCGTCAGTGTTCACGCTTGCGTCGTGCCAGTGCCTTCCGTTCATGTTCCTGTGCCCTGTCGGACAGGCCGCCTCCGCCCAACTCGCCTGGCGCCTGCTCAGGCCGAGCTACCCCGCAAGCCCGGGAAGGCGGCGAGCACATCCTCGGGCAGTTCCGTATTGGCGACCGGCTCAGGCCAAAGCACGGCGGGCGGCCGTTCGATCGAGGCTTGGTCCAGCGCGAAGTTGCGGGCGGTATCGCACAGGTGCGGGCGACCCGCGTCGCAGGCGAGTTCCGCCTGCCTGCACACCACGCGTTCCCAGGGCTCGCGGTACCCACAGGCGCGGCCGATGTACGTGCCGCCCTCGGCGATGAACACGTCGGCGCCGAGCGAGCCCCGGCTGATTCGGCTCTGCAGTTTGCGCTTGAGCGCGGCGATCCGTTTGACGGCGGCGCCGGGCGTGATCGTGACGAGCAGGTCGATATCGCGCGGTTTCCGCTGGTCCGTGCAGAGCGACCCGATCAGGGCAATCCGCTCGACTTCCTCGAGGCTGCCCGCTTGCTCGACGAACCAGACGGCGGCCTGGAGCAAATGCTCGCGATCCGTAGTCTCGTGTTCACGTGGGCCGGTCCGCAGGTCGTCATCGAACTCGATATCGTGTTCCTTGCACCATTCGAGGAGGATTTCCTTTTGTCTTTCGTCGCGGAACGCGTACCATTCGTCTTCGATCCGGTGCCGGTGGATCCCGTCCTTGAACCGGCCGAACGCGCCGCGCCCGTGGATCAGCCCGAGCAGCTCGTCCCGGACTTGCGCGTCTTCGAGTCCGCTGCAGAAGTCCGCCATGCATGCGTACTCATCGAACTCTTCGCGGCCCGGCGGCTTGATGAAACGCTCTTCGTTGTCCTCCAGAATCGCGCGCGCGGTTGCGAGTTCCTCGGCCTGCCAGGCGGGCAGTCCGGCGTCGTCGAAGTCGGGGTCGTCTTCCATGGCGGCGAACAGCGAGGATTCGACCGCGACGATCTTGCCCGTCGAGCGATCGAACAACGCCTCCGACTCGCTGAGCCCGTCGAAGTCAAGCGCCATGCTCAGCTCGCTCAGTTTGACTTTCGCTCGCTTTCCCTTCATCGTCTGCCTCAAACGTAGCGGATCGGTGTTCCGATCGAGCCGACCCGCTGGCCGGTCGCAACCATGGGGTACGGCAGGTGCGACCAGAAGACACCGTTGACCGGGGCCGCGATCTCTTCGAGCACATCGCCGAACGGGTCCCGGATCTCGGCGATGATATCACCCTTCTTGACAAGGCTGTAGAGCGGTTTTCGGAAACCGATAAATCCGCCGCGCCCGGAGTACACGGTCTTGAGCTTGCGCACCACGATCTGCTTCTTGGGGATATCGGGTTTGCCGTCGAGCAGGCCATAATGCTTGAGCACGTTCATCACGCCACGCACGCCTTTGTTGATACTGCGCGGGTCCCAGCCGCGCGTGCCGCCCAGCTCGGGGTCGATGGTCGGGATCCCTTTGTCCGGCGCGGCGCGTGCCAACTGACCTTGCGGCCCTTTCTGGTGGAAGATGTATCCGATCCCGAACACGCGTCCGAGCTCGAACGATTCCTTGCCCGCGCGCTGGCTCTTGTTCACGCGCACGCGACATTCGTCGATCATCGGGTTGACCCCGCCCTGATGCAGATCGATGCAGTAGTCGGCCTGCACAACGGCGTTGTGGAACAGGAAATGCGCGACCCGCTCGCTTGCGGTCCCTTTCTTCTTGCCGGGAAAACAACGGTTCATCTTCTTGCCGTCGATCGGGCTGTGCGTCTGATGCGCATGGAAGGCATGCACGTTCACGAGCGGCACGACGATGAGCGCGCCGCGCAGTTTCTCGGGCCGGACCGTACGCAGGACACGGTGCACAACGGCGACCCCGTTCAGCTCGTCACCGTCGCTGGCGGCCTGAATGTAGACGATCGGACCGGGCTTCGTGCCGTTCACGATCCGGATCGGGATCCGGAGCGGCTGGCTGTCGGACATCTCGCCGACCTCAGCGTAGCCCTGTGCGATTTCGCCGGGCGCGGCTTTGATGCGAGCGACTGCGATGGTTTCGTTCTTCCGTCTGCTCATGGGCGTTCCTTCCAGTCAACGTTTTCGGTGGCTCGGCTCCAGTCCATACTATTTACCGCGGCGGCGGGACGTCAAGGCACGGGCCGGCCCGGAATGGCGCCGAGATCAGCGTTTCTTGGGCTCTCTCGCAGTACCGCAGGCATTCCTGCCTGCGGCGGACGGACTGACAGACTCGTCGGGCCGCAGCCGGGAATGGCCGCGGCACTCGAGCGAACCCACAGGGGTTGACGCCTATCCCTGCGCCGTTCCGGGCTAGTCGACGCCACGCACACCGGCCTTGAGCAGCTCGAGCCGATGTCGCACGCGCGGGTTGTCATGGGTCTGGAGGTAACGTTCCATCTGCGCCATCAGCTCGGCTCGACCGACTTCACAAGCCAGCGGCTGCGCGTCCTTGAAAAGGTCGACCGCTTGAAAGATGGGCATCGCCCATTCGAGGTGGTCCGCCTTGCTCACGATCAGGATGCGCCGCGGCCTGAGCGGCCGGATCAACGAGGCGGAGAACCGCGCGTTCTCTTCGGTCGACCGTGCGCGTTCCTCCAACCGGATCGCGGCGTCGGGCACGCCCCGTTCGCGCGCGAGCGCGGCCATCATTCGTGCCTCGGTGTTGAGGCCGGCGGTCGAACCGCCGGTGAAGAGAAGGACAGTGTCCGGCTGTTCCTTGTGGAATGCCGCCGCCTTGTCGACCCGCGCGATCATGTCGAGCGTCGGCGTGGCGTCGTCAAGCGGCTCGTTGCCCAGCACGACCAGCACCGTGTCGACCGCCGGCCCGGCCCGTGGTGGCTCGCCGCCATCGCAACCGCCCAGGAAGGCCGCGAGGAGCACAACGAGCCACCCAATGACGAAGTCCGAAATCCGAACCGGCCTTCGGGCTTCGGATTTCGTCGTTCCTTCGGGCTTCAGCCTTCGCTCTTCGAGCTGCGGCCGACACGTGGGCATTTCGGGTTTCGTCATTCGGCACACGGCGGCAGCTAGTCCTTGCCCTTCCGCTTGCGCTTGCCGCCTTTGGCCTTACGCCGTTCGTGGGTGGGCCAGTACGGGGTGTCAGCGTGTTCGCTGCGCATGATGGCGGCCATCTGTTTGCAGATCTTGGGGTGCTTCTCGGCAATGTCCTTCTTCTCGCCCGGGTCGGAGGCCAAGTCGTAGAGTTCGATCGGCTCCTTTGTCCCGTACCGAACGCCCTTGAAGTTGCCGATCCGGACCGCCTGATGGAACGGGCTGTAGAACTCCCAATACAGATGCTTGTGCGGTTCCTGTTTCCGGCCGAGCAGCGTCGGCAACACGCTCATGCTGTCGGTCTTCTTCGGGGGTTCAGTACCGGCCAGCTCCGCGGCGGTCGCCATGAAATCGGCGAAGGTCCAGGCGAAATCGCTGGTCTTGCCCGCGGGCACCTTGCCGGGCCAACGCACAATCATGGGCATACGGATGCCGCCCTCGTACAGTTGCCGCTTGACGCCACGGTACGGGCCGCTGGAATCGAAGTGCTGCAGCCACTGCTTGTTCGGCCCGTTGTCACTGGTGAAGAAAACGATCGTGTGCTCGTCGATCTTCAACTCCTTCAGCAGATCGAGCAACCGCCCGAGATCCGTGTCGAGCAGCGTGACCATGGCCGCATAGTTCTTCTGCTTCTCGGTCCATTTCTTGTCCGCATAGATGCCCTGGCTCGGGATCTCGAACCGGCCGTGCGGCGGGGTCCACGGCACGTAGCAGAAGAACGGCCTGTCCTTGTTCTTGCGGATGAATTTCAGGGTCTCGTCGGCAATCAGGTGATGGCTGTACGGCTGTTTGCCGTCCTTGCCGGGCGGGATATCTTCACGCTTGCTGTCCCGGTACAGGTGGTCGGTGTAGTACGTGTGCGCGTGCACCTGGTCGAGGTAGCCGTAGAACGTATCGAACCCGTGCTTGTCCGGCGTGCCGGTCGTGCCCGGGTTGCCCAACCCCCACTTTCCGAACCCGCCCGTGACGTACCCCGCCTTCTTGAGCATGGCCGCCACGGTGAAATCGGTCTTCGCCAGGGGCAGCAACCCCTTCTTGGCGTCCATATCGTTCGCGTGTGCCTTGACCTTGTTGCCACGCCGCCGGCAGTGCCCGCTGTGCAGGCCGGTCATCAGGATACAGCGGCACGGCGCGCAGACGGGGCTGCCGGTGTAGCAGTCGGTGAAGCGGGTGCCCTCCTCGGCCATTTTGTCCATCTGCGAGGTGTGGATCAGTTTCTGGCCGTAACAGCCGACGTCGCCGATCCCCATATCGTCGACCATGATGAAGATGATGTTCGGTTTCCGTCCGCCGCGCCGGGCCGTTGCGGACAGCGGCAATGACAGTGCAAGCGTGCCCGCTGCCGTGCATTTCATGAAGTCTCTCCGATTCCAGTCTGTCATGTTTCGGGGCCTCCTCGACAGCTTGAACGCGTATGTGGCGAACAGTGCACGGGTCAAGCGGCCGACGGCGCGGCGGGTCGCTCAATAGCACAATGCGAAGTCGCGCTCTTCGGGCAGCCCGTCATGATACAGCGACACGCTTGGGTGGTCCGTGTCCAGACAATTGGTCCAGAACCCGGTGCCGCCCCTGACCTCGTGCGGACAGATGCAGCGATGCTCCATGCGATTCGCGAAGACGGTTACGTGCCGGTATTCCCAAGGCTGCGTGGCCAGCGCGCCGGTCGTGACATACCATGTCGCTTCTGATTCGCGGCGACTGTGCACATGGCAGTGGCCCGAGTAGTGGACCAGCACATTGCCGTGTCTCGCAATCGCGGCGCGAACGGGCGCCGAGACGTCGGGCTGCAGCCCGTAACGATAAGCCTGCCATCCGCCCCCCGGGTTCTTCAGCATGCTCTCGCGCTCCCGCGGAACGGGCTGCCGCGGGGGGAACAGCGGCAGGTGAGCGAACAGAAGCACATACTTGTCCGTGAACCTGCTCAGGGTCTGTTCGAGCCACGGCACGCGGTCGATCAGGCCGCGTATCAGCGTCCCGTCCCGCTCGTACTTCCCGCTCACGGTAATCGCGACGAAGTCATGCGGGAGTTCCCGCGTGGAGTCGAAGCTCTCACCGAAACAATGCCGATACTGTGTGCCTCTGCAAGCTTCGCCCCAGGTGTCGTGGTTGTGACAGAGGATGTCGAACGGGACCGCCAGCCGGCTCAACCTCTCCTTCAGCATGGGCATTTGCCGTGCGCACACCGCACCATCCCTCGCGGAGCCGCCGATGTTGTCGCCGCCAAAGACCACGAAATCGGGACGCGCATGGAAGCGTTCCGTGTTGATGGCGTCAACGAACGGCGTGACCACATCGCACGACTCCGCCAGGTGCGTGTCGGCGACATGAACAAAACTGAAGAGCGGTTCGGTCATTCTGTGTGGCCCGCCAGATGTCATGTCAGTTTCCTCACTCGGCAAACGCGCTCGGCGTGTCCTCCTCGGACGGCGGGATATACCAGTCGTCCTGGAGCACCGGGCGCGCGGCCGGCGGCTCGCCGGTCCGGCGGGCGGGTAATCCGCCGTCGCCGAAGTCGGCATCATCCGGCAACGCCGCGAACAGCGCGGATTCCGTCGCCTGGACCCGGCCGGTCAGCCAGTCGAACTCCCGTGGGTCGACGCTGTCGTCGGGCAGTGCCGCGCCCGGCATCGGGCCGTCCTGCTTCGCGTTGTCTTCCTTTGGGTTCATTTCAGAGACCGATCGTGAATGATATCGAAAGAATCGGCACCGGGCAAACAATCTCGCGCGGCCCGAACGGGCAGCGCCAAAGGAAGACATCTGCCCGCTAAACACGCGAGATACCGCGAAAAGGGAAGCGTCGAGGTCACATCTGTGGATTCTTCCCCGACACGCGCGCGGCCTCTCGCGTTCGCGTGAATCCGCATGATTCGCGGGCAACGATCTTCTCTTTTCGCGTCATTTCGCGTGTTTAGCGGGCGGGCCTCTCCGAACGGTGTTCGCAGAGCAGGTCGAACAGTTCGCGGTCCACCTGATAGCCGTCGCACGCTTCGTAGCTCGTGCCGGGCCGACCGTGTTCGACGATCCCGAACGAACCCTTGAAGTTCCAGAGCGCGTAGCCCCAGCCGTATTCGCGATATAGCGCGAGCAGGTCCCGGAACCATGCGAGCGCGACCTCGTTGGATGTCTTGTTGAAGCAGCCGAACTCGCCGATATGCACGGTCACGCCCTGCGCCTGGACCTCGCGCCAGGGCGCGTAGTACTCACGCAACGCGTCCTTGTCCCAGGTCTTGTCTTTGAGCACCAGCGGCCATCCCGGCTCACGCGTGGCATCGCGTTGGCGGGTCCAGCCGGCCTTGAAATGCGAAAGCTGGAACGGGACGTAGCCGCGTCCGGAATGCACGACGCCCAGATCCGCGAGCTCCGGGATCGCGATACCACCGCCGCTGATCCCGTCCAGCGCGATCGCGCGGTCCGGGTCGACCGCGCGGATCGCGGCGACCGTGCGCCGCATCACGGCTTCGTGCACATCGCGCGAGAACACCTTGGAGTGTCGGCCGCCCGGTGCGGGCGGCTCGTTCAAGAGATCAAAACTCAGTTCCGTGCTCGGCCGCCCGCGGTAGCGCTTCGCAAAGGTCTCCCAGAGGAAGACGAACCCGTCCTGCGCTTCGGGGTCCGCCCACAGATCGTGCTTCTCGATTTCGGGCCGATTGATACAGTAGCCGGGCGCGCGGTGCAGGTTCAGGCTCATGTGGATCCCGCGCTCGGTGCAGGCATTGAGATACCGGTCCAGGACCTCGAACACGGTTTCGTCGGGGTGCAAGTAGTCGAAGTCCTTGGTCCAGAACCGGTAATCGGTGGGGATCCGCGCGAACTCGAACCCGTGCCTGGCCATAAAGTCGAGCGCTTTCAGGTCCGGCTCTTTGGGCACGGACTCCGGGCGCCCCCGCGAGAACATCCACTGGAAATTGAACCCGTATCTCGGCATGCCACCCTCCCCCGCCGCGCACGGCGCGATGATGCCCGCTATCCTGGTTCACGACCCCGCCCCCGTCAAGGGGGCGAGACTGTCTCCGCACCGGGTCACGATGTACACGCCCTTGCCGCCGCGCGGATCACACCTTCCGCGTGCCCCGCGCCTTGATGGCCAGCCATACGCCGAGCGCGCAGGCGGCACAGATACCGAGCACGGCCAGAAGCAGCTTGCGTTTGCCGGATTCGGCGCGGCCGCCGACCGCGGCGACGATTTCTTCTTTTGTGCGGCAGCCGTCACACAGCGCGCGGAACTCCTTGCGCGTCATGGGCTCGGCCGAGCCGTCGGCCTCGGCAAACACCTCGACAGGCAGCCAAAGCCGGGTTGGCGCATACTTGTACGAGATCGGGATTTCTTTGAGATATCCCGACTCGGAATCGGGGCCCAGTTCCTCGAGCAGTTTTCCTGTTTCGACGTCGGCGAACCGGAGTGTGGGCCGTTTCACGTATTCGGCCTTCAGCTTGGCGAGCCGCACCCCACACGTCATCCAGTACCGCACGCGCGAGCCGCGCTCGTTGCTCAGGCCCGGCACAATGAACCGGACATCCGTTTCGTAGCACGGATCCGTATCGCGCTCCTGCAGCCATGCCGCGGCCGTCTGCCGCGCGTTCGCCTGCATCGGTTCCGGCATCTCGTCCCAGAGCAAGACCGGTTTCATGCCGATCTCGTCGCAGACCCGCAGGTACAGCCCATAGAACAGCGCGATCATCCGCTCGGCGCTCTTGCCGAGCGGCTGCCCGTTCGACAGCCTGGCCGCGCCGAGCGCGCCCTCTCCGTGTATCGCGGCCAGCGCGTTGGACACGAACCGGAGTCCGCGCGCCGTACGCAGATAATAGGTCGCCGTCGGCTCGAGACTGAGGACCGGCGCGATAATGAAGGGCTTCTGCGGGCCGCCGCCGCGGGCCTTGAGAAGGCCGACCTGCTTCGCATGGAGCTCACGTTTCTTGGTCAGGATCGTCTTGAATGCTTCGATCAGACGCTTCTTGTACGTCTCCGACAAAAACAGTTTGACGCCCTCCTGCCCGCGCTCGGGCACGAGCAGCGCTTCGAGCGCGTGGATCTGGTAGTCGTACCAGCCGGACTCTTCGTCCGGCGTCAGGTCCAGCTTCCCGGAACGCACCGCCTGGATCAGCGCGTTCATGATATTGCCTTTCGGCAGTTCGCCCGAGACGTTGTAGAGCGTCGCGAACAGTTCGTTCTCTTTGGACGTCGAGAACGGCAGCAGTTGAACCGACGGCCCGCCCGGCTCGCGGTCCGCGCCACGCTTGCACAGTGCCTGCCACTTCGCCGAGCCCATCAGCGCCTGCTGCAACGCCGCCGGCGTATCCAACGCCGCGGTATGTTCGGCCGCGTCGTCGACCGAGAAGCGGGCCGGCGGATTGGTCAGCCTGGCATAAGTCCTCAAAACCGCCTTATACTGCCGGCGCAGGGCCGGGTTCTCCATGAGGACCCGCGCCATGGCGCAGACTTGTGGCGGATCGATCGGATCTTGATAGAACCGGTCCTGCCGGAAGATCGCGCTCAGATCCTCGGACTCGGCATAGAACCCGATCGGCTTGGACTTGAGCGGCGTGGCCCGGAACGCGTCCGCCAGCTTCGCCGCCGTCGCGTCGATTTCCGGCGGCAGATCCGTGACAGGCACGCCGCCCAGCCGCAGTCCGGCCGCGACGCGGGCGGCGGCGGCGCGCGCCGCGGGATCGGCGTCGGCGCGCCTTACAAGCTGTTCCAGCAACGCGGCGAACAGCACGCGTTTCCCGCCGCCCAATGCCGATGCCTCGTTCTGCAGGTACCGCTCGATCGACCCGTAGAAATCGTCCGCAAACACTTTCGCTTTGTGATCCACCATCTGCACCGACGGCACGAGCGCGATGTCGTGATCGTTGGCGTACGCGATCGCGTCCTTGTAGGTCGCGAAAAGCAGGTCGTTCACCGCCTGTTCCGCTTCGGCGACAGGCTCCATATCCAGCCCGATCACTGCTGCGCTCTTGTTGATCGTGCAGGTTACCGCATCGCCGTACCGCACGGTGACCGGGAGCTCCTGCCACATGCCGGGCTCGTCGACGAATGCCGGGTTCTTGTCCGCCAGGTTGTCGGCCGTCACTTCGATCTCGTCGGGCTCACGTTGCTTCGGCTGTGCGTCGAAATCGATCATCATGAAGAGCGGCAGCAGCACCGCCAGGAACAGCGACAGCGGATGGAAGAGCACGCTCAAGAACCGCACGCCCGACTTGCGCCGCGCGATGCGGCAGGCAAGCGCAAGCAAAGGCAGATGTACGATCGCGGTGCACAGGACCGCCTCGAGCGCGTCGGGAAAGATCGGGCCGGCGGTGGCCACGCCGCCGAACACCCAGAATCCGAGAAAGAACCAGAACGTCTTCAGCCGCCACATGCCGTCGGCAAGAATCGCGAGCAGGATCCCGAGCGCCAACAGGAGATAGCCGCCCTTTATGATCCATGCCGGTGCATCGGCCCACGCGAGCCCGCCAACGAACCCGACTAAGCCCAGCACGGCCAACATCCCCGCGAGCCGCGTGGCTCTTGCCTTGTTCTTTCTCATGAACCGTCGTCCGATTGTCTGTCTGTTCTTCGCAGTTCGTGGGCGGGACCTTATGGCCCACCGCCTGCGCAGGCGGTGGCTGTGATCGCTGCGCGGGTAGGAGCCGTTCCGCATCAACGCGTTCGTGCCGTTCGCTATTTTCACCGTACCGTCTATCGTCCCCAGACGCCAGCTCAGTTTTCGGTTGCACTGTCAGCATCGTGCGCAAGTCATCCGCTTGCCTGCCGCGAGTTGCGGAGAAGTTTTGCTTGCGTCCGAGCCCGTCTTCTGGCATAGGGAAGAGGGCGGGGTGTGTGAGGCACGTGTACTCCAGAGATTCTCTCCTGGGCGCGCCGGCCTGCACCAGGCCCCTCTGCAGCACCGAACAGTGGGCCCGTTTTTTTTGGGACACAGCCCGGCCGAAGATGGCCCCGCAGCTTGGCGCGGCCATTTACCGATCAGTTGTCGGCCTGTTGAACTGTACCGTGAAACGGTCGCAACAAGGAGTGACGCATATGGATCGATTTGCTCTGGTCTTTCTCGCACTGAGCGTTGTGCTCGCCATACCCGGCGCTGTCCGGGCGGCGGACGGCGACCTGGACACCAGCTTCGACGGCGACGGGCGACAGACGATCTCTTGCCCTCGCCCTTTTGACTCCACGTCCCAGATGGGGCTCGGTCTTCAATCCGACGGCAGGATCGTGGTGGGCACCAGCGTCACGGGCTGCGTGTACCTCGCGCGCCTGAACACCAACGGCACGCTCGATACCAGCTTCGACAGCGATGGCATTCTCTACGACTACGTGGGAGCGGAGCTGAGGATCACCGACTTAGCGGTCCGGCCCGACGACAAGATCGTGGTTGCCGGCTACTATAATGAGGGCACGGGCAACTTCGCCGACTACGTTGTGGTCCAGTATATGGACACCGGCATGCGCGACACGAATTTCGGGGTGAACGGGCTTGTGCAACTGGATGTCGGGACCGTAGGCCAAACCTGCAGATCCCTGCTCCTGGAACCGGGCGGCAAGATCCTGCTCGCCGGTGAGCTCGCCTACGATTACTGTTACCTGCTTGCGCGCTACCAGACGAACGGCTCGGTCGACGCCATCTTCGACAATGACGGGATCGTGACACACCGCGTGGGGCCTGTCGGGTATGACGACCGGGTTCTGGCCACTGCCCGGCAACGGAACGGTTATCTTCTCGTCGCCGGCTGGACCAAGGACCTCTATGACTTTACGGGTACAACCGTGGACTATGCCGTCCTTCGCTGCCGTGGCGATGGCTCGATCGATTCGGACTTTGGCACGAACGGCGTGCGCCTCATCGATTTCGACGGCGACTTCGACTTCGGGCAAGACATCGTCGTCCAGACTGACGGCCGTATCGTCATGGGCGGCCAGATCAGACTCAGCGGCAACTGGGACTGGGGCCTGATCCGTCTCACGGAGACCGGCGCGTTCGACCCGTCGTTCGGGACCGGCGGCAAAGTCACAACTGATTTCGCAGGCGGTTCCGACGGATGCACGCAGCTTGAACTGCAACGCGACGGCAAGATCATCGCCGTGGGCACCGCGGGTGGCGATTTCGGCCTCGCCCGCTACAGGACCAACGGCGTGCTGGATACGACGTTCGGGACCGGCGGCAAGCTCAGCACTGACTTCGGAGCAACCGACAAAGCCTACCGGGCCGAGCTGCAGGCGGATGACAAGATCATCGTGGCGGGGTTCTCCGGGGCCTACGATCTGGCCGTGGCCCGATACCTCGCGATGCCCGTCTTCCCGCTCGAGCCACCGCCGCCGCCATCGGATCCCGACAGCGCGATGTACACGCTCGAAGATCTGTACAACCGGCTCTACGACGGGTGCCCGGGCGAAATGCGGGAGGGCGGCTTCGTCGACCCGTCCGACCCACCCGACGGCAGCGGACACGACCTCAACGAGATCATGGCGATCGCCCCGGAAAAGGACGATACGAACGGCCTATCAACGGCCGAAGTGCCCGTCGGCAAGACATTCTGGGGCCTGACTACCGCCGAATGGGGACCACAGACGGGAACCGCGACTCCGCCGCCGGCCCCCGTCCCCCGGACCGGCCAGACGACCTCCTACGGGACCGGCTCCGACGGCGATGTCCAGAAAGGCGCGGCCTGGCCCGTACCACGCTTCGCCGACGAGGGCGACGGCACCGTCACCGACAACAACACCGGGCTCGTATGGCTGAAGGACGCGAACCGCTTCCTGACCCGGAACTGGTCGAATGCGATCAGCGATTGCCTGGCGCTTGCAGACGACGACAGCGCTCTGACCGACGGTTCCGAAGCCGGCGACTGGCGGCTGCCGAACGTGAAAGAGCTCATGAGCCTCGTCTGCTACGAATACACCGGTCCCTGCATACCGGACGGAGTGGGCACCCAAAAATGGTCGCAGGCGGACGCGTTCACCGACGTTCAGTCGCTCGAGTATTGGTCCTGCACGACGGATCCCACGAGCTCGGCAGCGGGCCTCTGCGTGCATCTACTCAACGGCCGCGTCACGGAGTCGGCAAAAACCGCTCTGCGCTACGTCTGGCCCGTACGGGACAAGCAATGATGAAACAATCACGCACAAGACTGGCCCGTTCTCTTCTCGCGCTCGGCGTGCTGTCTGGCTGCGGTGCACAGGCAGGCAACATCGACACCAACAGCAAACACGCCTGGTCCGAGAACGCACGCTGGATCGACTTCATGCCGACCGGCGGCGGCGTGACCGTCCATATCGCCGGGCCCAACAGCTACCTCTCGGGCCTCGCCTGGTCCGACAAGTTCGGCTGGATCAAGTTCGGTTCTGACGGGGGCGGCCCGTACGCAAACGATTCGACCAACAACTGGGGCGTGAACATGAACGTTGCGGGCGAATTGTCCGGCTGCGCGTGGGGCGAGAATATCGGATGGATCGAGTTCGACTCGGAACACAGCGACGTAAGCGTCGACACGACGACCGGCGCCTTCGAGGGCATGGCCTGGGCGAAGAACGTCGGGTATATCCGGTTCGAGGGCACGGTGCCCGCCTACGCCGTGCGGACCACCGTGTTTGACGGCGAGCCGTTTCCGGACCTGGACGACGACGGGATGGACGATAATTGGGAGTTCCTCTTCTTCCAAACGGCGGATCGCACGGGCACCAACAGTTGGGACAGCGACGGGATGACCGACTGGGAAGAATTCGTGGCGCAGACGGACCCGACGAACGAGCAAGACGTCTTCACCGTTGCCTACGTTCGGCCTTCTGTCACCAGCCCCGCCCCATTCGTCGTGGCCTGGGATTCAGTGTCCGGCAGACTCTATTCTGTGCTCTCAACGACGAACCTGCTCGCCGCGTCGTGGGAGACCAACGTGCATCAACGTGCGGGCGACGGTACTGTACAGACGTACACGAATACAGTCCCTACTGCCCTGCGCTTCCTGAAGCTGACGGTTGAACTCGACAGTGAGTGAGACGCTCGGCGATCAGGGCCGCCGACGTTCAGAGAAAGAGTGGAGGTCCATGAAGAGACTGTGGATCCCGGCCGCCTTGTCGCTTCTGCCCGGCTGCGCAGGGCTATATACCCATACGGACACGTCCGGAATGGGCACCTGGCAGATCCGCTGCGGCGGCGATTTCATCTCTTTGCCGACTGTGCAGTGAAGGGAGGAGCATTCATGTTTGAGCCCGTGGTTGCCAGACGTTGCGCTGCGTTGGCCGTACGGGTCCATTTCCGCCGCCTGCTTCCTGTGCTGACGTTGCCGCTCGCTTTGCTCACGCCTGCGGCGGAGCCGCCCGCATTGCCGATCGAGACGGTGATGCAAACGCGGCGCCAGGCCAAGACCGTGGCGTTCAGTCCGGACGGGAAGTATCTGTTCACGGCGGGCCACAAGGGCGCCACACTCTGGGACCGCTCGACCGGCCGCGAGCTGCGCACGTTCGCGATCGGTTTCTCCGATACGATCGGATCCGCCGATTTCAGCAGCGATTCCGAGCGCCTGGTCACGCTGCACAGTTTCAGCGACACGATCTCGATCTGGCGTTGCAGTGATGCCAAGAAGCTGCGCACGCTGGGCCCGGTGAAGATGGCAGTCGAACTCGAGTTCTCGCCGGACGACCGGTACGTGGTCGTGCGCAGGTTCGAGGAGGTGCTCGCCTGTTTCGATGCGCGGACGGGCAAGCCGGCCAAGCCGTTCGGCGAGGCGCCGTCCTGGTTCTATGGGCCGGCGGGCAAAACAGTCGTGGTTACCGATCCGGGCCAGAACCCGCCCTACACGGCGCGCGACTTGAAGACGGGCAAGGTGCTACACGGGTTCGGCGGGTTCTATGCGCGTTCGCGCCGTATCCCCGAGGTGGCGTTCTCCGGAGACGGGCGGCTGGTGGCCATGCCGTACGTTCAAGGCTCGACCCGCGGCGACCGGCGCCGCTACGGGATCAACGTGTGGGAGCTGCGCTCAGGCCGGCTGCTCCGGACCGTCACCTACACGAGCGGGCTGAACGCGCAGGCCAACGCGATGGCGCTGGACCATGCGGGCACGCACCTGGCGGCCGCTACGCACGTGGACGACGGCCTGGTCCACGTCTGGCGGCTGTCCGACGGGCGCGAGCTGAGGCAGGTGCGCTGGAAGGACTCGCCGAACAGCCTGATGCTGGGTCCAAACGCAGCCTACCTGGCCACGTGTGACTTGAGCGCGTGCGAGATCTGGGATCTGCGCACCGCCGCCAAGACAACCGACTTTCACGCGGCCAACGTCAAGAACCTGAACGGCCTGTTCCTCTCGCCCGACGGCAAGACGGCGGTGACCCTTGCGGAATACGGCCGCAAGACGGACCTGTGGGACGCCGCCACACGAGGCCATCGGCGCGCGTTGAGCCCGCTCGCCTCGCCGGCGCGGTTCGAGGCCGAGCAACTCAGCCGGGACCGCAAGCTGTTCGCCGTGGCGCGCAACGACAAGGATACCGCGCGCCATACCGTGCAACTCTGGGACCTCGAACACGGAAAACTCCTGCACGTGTTGCACGGGCCGACGCTGCCGATCATCGTGATGGCATTCAGTCCCGACGGCAAATGGCTGGCCGCCGGGACCGGCAATCGGCCGCCGCTCCCCACGACCGAAGGCGCCACGTGGGTATGGAACACGGGCACCGGCAAATCGCAGCACAAGTCCGTGAGCAGCTCGGGGCCTGTCGGCCGGCTCGTCTTCCGGCCCGACAGTAAGGCATTGCTCGCCGCCGAAGGTTGGACGCATCCCATCGCACGGATTCTGCCCACCAAGACGACGTTGCCCGCGCAATCGGTGCTGCGCCTGCGCGACGTCGCGAGCGGAAAGGTCCTGGCCAGCTACGACTGGCAGATCGGCTCCGTCGATGAGATTGCGTATGATCCGACCGGCCGTTACCTCTGTGTCGGGTCGACGCCGGCAAAGGACAAGCACCAGACAACACTCCGCGACGCAGGCACCGGCAAGGAGATCCGAGCGTTTCCCGGAGGCTCCGGCGCGCGGTTCAGTCCCGACGGCGCGACGTTGTGTATCAGCACGCACGACGGCAAGCACGCGCTCGTGCTCTGCGATCCGGCCACCGGCGCGACACGCCGCACCATCGACGGGGGCTACAACGCCGAATACAGCCCGGACGGGAAGCGCCTGCTGATTGCGTACGAGCGCGAAAAGCGGGTGGCGGTGCAGGAAACGGGCGCGGGCACGATCGTCCAGAACTTCGAACCCGATGAAAACGCGCCGTGGCATTTGGCCTTCAGCCCGGACGGCCGCTATCTTGCGACCCGGTCCCACATCGGGTCCACGCGGCTGCGCGAATTGAGTTCCGGTCGGACGATCGCGACTATCCCGGGCTTTGGTGTGCCCACGTTCTTCTCGGACAGCGTCCTTGCGATGCCGCACGATGGCCGCATTCGTCTGTTCAACACGGCGGACGGGCGCAAGGTCGGCGCGCTCAACCTGCTGGGCGCCGCCGACTGGGCGGTCACCACGCCCGACGGCCGTTTCGATGCGACCGAGGGCGGCAAGCCCCGCATCCATTTCGTGCGCGGCATGAACATCTATGAGCTGGACCAGTTCTTCGACGAGTTCTACACGCCGCGCCTGCTCGCCCGGGTCCTGGCCCAGCCCGCGGCCGAGACCACCGCCGACGCGGCCGACAAGCTGCGCCGCTACCCGCCGCCCGAGGTCCGGTTCGACGCGCCGAAACCCGGCACGGTATTGACCGAGGCCGCCACGGAGGTAAAGGTGCTCGTGCGAGATACCGGCGGCGGGATCGACGAGATGAAGCTGCTCCACAACGGCAAGCGCGTCAGCGGCGATCGGCGCGGGCTCAAACTCAAGAACACGGGCAAGGGCAAGGCATTCCGCCGCACCTACCAAGTCCAGCTCGTGGCCGGCACCAACGTGTTCGCCGCCTCCGCGTTCAGCCAGGGCCGTATCGAATCCGCGCCCGCACGGCTCGAAATCGTCCTGAAAAGCGCGGCAAAGACGGCCGTCTCGTATATCCTCGCCGTCGGCATCAACACGTACGAGGCCAAGAAGCTCACGCTGAACTATGCGCGGCCCGACGCCGAGTCGTTCGTGCAGGCACTCGCCGAGAAGAACGAGAAGCTCTTCTCCGATGTGCGCGTCACGACGCTGTTCGATGCCGACGCCACGCGGCCCGCCGTGCTGGCCGCGCTCGAGGCCGTCGCCGCGCAGGCGACGCCGGCCGACGTGTTCACGCTCTACTACGCCGGCCACGGCAGTGTGGTCGACGGGATGTTCTACTTCGTGACGGCGGAGAACGTGCGGCTGTATGCACCGGAACAGCTCAAGAAGAGCGCGATCTCGATACGCGAGATGCAGAAGCGGATCGCGGCCGTACCCGCCCTGAAACAGCTCATGGTGATCGACGCCTGCCAGTCCGGCGCGGCGACCGAGATGTTCGCCATGCGGGGGGCAGCGGAGGAGAAAGCGCTCTACCAGCTCGCGCGCAGTACCGGCACGCACGTGCTCGCCGCGACCGGCTCCGAGCAGTTCGCCGGCGAGTTCGAAGCGCTCGGACACGGCGTCTTCACCTATGCCCTGCTGGCCGGGCTCAAAGGCGGCGCCGACGGGCTGCCGAAAGACGGGAAGGTGACCGTCTACGAACTGAAGGCGTATCTCGAGGATCAGGTCCCCGAACTGACCCGCAAACACAAGGGCGAGGCGCAGTACCCGAACACCTTCTCGCTGGGCCAGGATTTCCCGCTTTTGCTGCGATAGACGAAACGGGCTTCTCTGCCGGCAGAGAACGCGTACGACTCGATGTGTTGGGATAGGCGGTTGACATGCGACCAAGTATTGGAGAGGACCTCATGACAGAACGAATGCATACGAGCAGTTTCATGCACCGCGACGCGGCGTCCGTCGCCTGCGCCGTTCTCGCACTACTGTGCTTCTCTGTGAGTCTCGCCACGGTACGGGCAGACCCGTTTGCCGCAGGCCCGGACGGCGCCGGTGCCGGCGCGGACCCGTTCCACAGCGCCGCTCTCGAACGGTTCGAGCAGATCTTCATCGCGGAAAACCTGACGATCCGGCTCAGGCAGCGCGAAGGCGGCTTGAAGGGACAGTTCACGTACAAAGGCATCACGTACCCCACCACGGCGGTTCTCGACGCCGGCCAGCTCCGTGGCAAGTGCGAGAGCAAGAAAGGCCCGTGGAGCTACGTCATTGACGTCACGGACGACGGCGGCTTTGTGCTGGAGACGTCGAGCTCCCGGATTCCCTTGACCACGAAGGAGTTCACCTGGGACAGCCGCGAATGGCAGTCGGAAGAGGTGACCCTGTCGACGGTCCGCGGGAAAGGCAACGGCATGGCCGGAACTCTCCAGTTCCGCGGGGCGCAGTTAAAGTGGCGTGGGTCGACCGAGCTGGACCGGCTCACCGGGACGGCTGCGGCCACCGGAAAGACACCGATTACCTTCACGTTCACGCAAGACCACCAGGGCAAGCGCGGCACGTTCCGGGCTTCCGACGTTGTCGTCGCGCTCACGTCTGAGCCCACGACCCTCGAGCTGGACCTCGGCGAGGGCGTGATCATGGAGTTCGTCTACGTGAAGGCCCTCAAGGGCTGGGTGGGCAAGTATGAGGTCACCAACGGGCAGTTCCGCCGTTACGTCGCCAGCCACAGCAGCGGAGAAACCCGCGGTCACAGTCTCGACGGCGGCCGGCAGCCGGTCGTGAAGGTCAGCTTCAACGGCCAACGCAGCGCGATCGATTTCTGCGGCTGGCTGAACGCGACACGACGGGAGCAGATACCGGAGGGCCACAGGGCCAGGCTCCCCACGGGACAGGAATGGGGCACCTTTGCGCAGTGTGGCGATGACCGCGAATACCCTTGGGGCAACGAATGGCCGCCGCCCGAGGGGGCCGGGAACTTCTATGATGAGACGGCACGCGAGACGTTCAAGCCGACGGAGCCCCCTACCGGTTACCGCGACGGGTCGGCCGTCACCGTCGAAGTCGAGCGCAGCGGACGAAACGACTGGGGCATCTACGGCATCGCCGGAAACGTGTGGGAGTGGACCAGCCAGCAGCCGTCCAACAACCGACGTGTCATTCGCGGACTCTCCTGCTTCCATGCCCTGACCAAGGAGGATGCGAAGTGCCTATGTCTCCAGTGGGGCAACAAGCCTACGCAGAGGGACAAAAGCTGCGGGTTCCGGGTCGTCGTCATGCCCGTGCGCTGACAGCGTCGGCGCGAATCTCAGAACGCCACAGTATAGGCATTCCCCTGGGAATCTGTCGCCGTGCCTTTGCCACGCGGGCGTGTCGGGGAGCGAGCCGGCAGGATCTTCATCTTCACGGACAGCGTGGAGCCTTGGTCGCCCCGGAGGACCGCATCCGCGGGTACCCATTGGCCGACGCGGGGCGTGCCCCGTCCATGATACTGGCCGCTGAACGATTCACCCGTTTCCGGGTTCTTTGCGGTCATCCCGCCGGTGCCCCGGGAGAGCTGAATCTTCATCGGCATGACCAGCGTCGTGTAGCTGCTCTCGAGCGTGATGGTGCCCGGGATCCAGTCGCCGATCTTCCAGCCGCTGCCACCCGATGACAAACCGTCGGCGATGCGCCCAACCACTTCTGCGGGCGCGCGCATTGGCAGCATACACCCGGACAACAGCAAGACACAGAAACTTGCAGCGAGTGCGATGCCCATCCCAAGCCTGCTCGATAGTATGCCACTCATGCGGTCTTCCGTGGTTGCCGTGCGATCCAACCTGTCACGCTTCGAATTCGTCATCCTTCGCCCCTTTCCCTTCGAATGCCTACTCCACCCACTCAGATGTTCGCAGTTCACCCCGCCCCATCTACCGTGCCGCCGCCTGCACCAGCCCGCGCACGTCCTGGCCGACCGTGGCGCCGAGGGATTCGGCGGTCGACAGGTAACGTTCCGCGAGCGGCTTGCCGGACTTGCCGCTCGTCCTTGCGCGGGTCCGGCGCGTCGGTCGGCACCAGGTAGCCGCGCCGGCTGCTGTCCAGCGTGTAGCCGTGGCCGGCAAAGAAGAAGAGCAGGCGGTTGTCCTCGTCGTAGCCATAGCGGTCGATGAAGCCCGCAAACGCACTCTTGAGCTTTCGGCTGTCCGGGTCAAGCACCTGCGTCACGCTGAAGCCGTTCGCTTCCAGCGCCGCGCCGACCTGCTTGATTTCGCCCGGCACGGATTCCAGCACCGGCCACCCGCTCTTGTAGCGGCTCACACCGATCACCAGCGCATGGCTCGCCGCGTAGAACCCGACCTTCCGGCCATGACTGTCCCTGATCGCAACCCTGATGCCGCGCGTCTGGGCGCAGGCCAGGCCGGCCAGAAAAAACGAGAGTACGAGTGCGTACAAAATCCGTCGATGCATTCAGCCCCCCCCCTGCCCCTTGCCTTCCTCCCTCACAGCCTAGCGTCAAAAGGGGCACGTGGCAAGCCGGGAGCCCGTGTCCAAAATCCGCGCGTATCATTGCTCCATCACAAAATGCGACGCAAATGCGACGCAAATGCGACGCATTTTTCTGTTGACCTGCCGAACATGCCGGTCTATCGTGGCCGGTATGAAGACGGATCTGGGACTGACGATTGCTGAAGGCGAAGGGCAGAAGATCGAGTTCAAGAAGGGCGTGAGTCGCCTGGACCGGGAGATGGTTGCTTTTGCGAATGCGTCGGGCGGCAGGATTTTTCTGGGGGTTGACGACGAGGGCCGGATTCGCGGCATAGAAGTGACCAACCAACTGCTAAGCCGCATACAGGACATAGCGCGGAACTGCGATCCACCGGTCGCCATTTCGGTGCGCAAACACGGCAGAACGGTTCTTGAGATCGCTGTGGCGGAGGGGAAGGAGAAGCCTCATCAATGCCGCGACGGCTTTTTTCTGCGAAATGGCCCGAACACACAGAAGCTGAAACGAGAGGAGATTCTTCGTATTGCCGTCTCCGCGGGCTCCTATCACTTTGACGAGAGCCTGAATCGTCACTTTCGATACCCGCAAGACCTCGACAGGGAAGCCGTTGACCGCTTCGTCGAGCTCTGCGGCCTGGAGACGCGACCGGCCGTCGAGAGCGTTCTGTTGAGCTTGGATGTTGCGGAACCGCGGCAGACCGGGTTGTTGTTGCGCCAGGCCGGGGTCCTTTTTTTTGCGAGTGAGCCGCAACGGTTCCTGCGGGAAAGCATGGTGACGTGTGCGCGTTACCGGGGGGCAGACCGATTTGATGTGGTCGATCGTGAAGAGGTTACGGGCAACGCCATCCAGATGATTGAGCAGGCGCTCGGGTTCGTGAAGGCGAATGTGAGCGTCAGCTACGAGATCTCCGGGAAGGCGCCGCGCAGGGAACTGTACACCTACCCTCTGGTCGCGGTAAGAGAGGCCATCATCAATGCCGTCATGCACAGGGACTATTTCTATGACGGATCCCACATCTACGTGCACATGTTCTCAGACCGGTTGGAGATCGAGAATCCCGGCGGTCTACCGCCGGGCTTGACGTTGGACGATCTTGGCAAACGGAGTGTTCGTCGAAACCGGGCAATTGCCGACCTGTTGTACCGCGCGAAATTCGTCGAACGGATTGGCAGCGGCATTCAACGCATGCAGCATGCGTTGGCCGAGAACGGCAACCCGCCGATGGAGATATCGGCCACCAATTTCTTCGTGGTCAAGTTCTATCCGCGACTTCCGACGAAGGATTCCGTTCCGCTCACATCACGGCAAGCTCGTCTCTACCAGTTCGTCTCGGCACGCGGCAGTATCACAAAGGCGGATGCGGCAGGGATCCTGGGCGTCAGCGGGGATACCGCATTACGGGAGATCAAGGTTCTCCTGACGCAGGGCTTTCTCAAGCGGACCGGCAGAGGCAAGGCTACGGCATACATCCTGTCGCGGGAGGAACATCCATGAAAGGGACGGTGTCATTTCTTGCGGCCGCGGCGTTGGTCATCGTTGCGGGCTGTGCGAGCAAGCCACAGCCCAGGACGGTTCAGAAACAGCCCTGGTCGTGGTCGGCGCTCGAGCGGGCCCGGGCAAGCGAGCTCATCATGGCGTGCGGCATTGCCAACGCACCAACCATTCCCGGCGCGATCGAGAAGGCCCGGCGACGCGGCCGAGTGGAGCTGGCCCATCAGCTGGAAACCAAAACGATTGACACGATGGCCGCGGATTTCGCCGGGGAGACCGGGCAGGAGGGCTTGCGCCCGCCCGAGGCCTACATCGCCGACGTGAAACGAACCGTGGTCGCGTGGGTCCTGGAGAACAAGGCTGTTCGTCGCGGGATGCGGTATGAGCCTAAAGCGGAGGGGACATACACTGCCTGGGCCATCGCCGTCTTCGATCCGCGAGTCCTTGTGAAGGCGTTTGCCACGCACGCTGAGAAAAGCGCCGGATGGTATGATCGGTTCAGAAGCTCGGCGACCTACGCAGAACTCGAGAAGCACGTGGCACGGTATGCCGACTACATCGCGAACGACCCGTAACGCAACACTCACGTTCGCCACTGCTGCCGAATGCACTACTGACCGTCGCCACGCATGAGCGCCTGCATGGCGGGAGAGCCCTTCTCTTCTACGTAGCCCTGCGGGGTCTCGCCATTGTCGTCCTTCGCGTCGGGATCGGCCCCTGCCTTGAGCAGCGGCGGGATGACGCGCTCGGACCAGACCAGCAGGCGCACGGCGTGATGCAGCGGGGTCCGGCCGTCAGCCCCCTTCGCGTTGACCTGGGCGCCGGCCTCGATCAGCCGACGCACGACCTCGCCGTGTCCCGCCCATGCGGCAAAATGCAGAGGGGTGTCGCCGGCGGCGTCGGGTCCGTTCACGTTGGCGCCGTGCTTGAGCAATGCGTCTACAGCCCGCGTACGGCCGGCCACCGACGCCAGACACAACGGGGTCTCGCCGTGCGTGGTTCGGATCTCCGGATCGCCGTCCGTACCGAGCCGTTTCGCGATGTCGTCGGTCAGGCCCCGGAACGCCGCCACGTGCAGCGGCGTCCAGCCTTTGGCTTTGTGCGCCAACAGGATGTTCACGGTATCCGCACAGTTCCCGCGTGCGGCAATGTCCAGCGGTGTCTTGCCGCTCTTGTCCTTGCGGTTGACGTCCATGCCCAGGCCGAGCAGAAGCTTCACCATGTCGGGATGCCCTCCGATCTCCGCACAGTGCAGATGCAAGAGGGTCCGTCCGTCGTTATCAGCGTCCGTAAGGACTGCGCCCCGCCCGAGCAGGAAGCGTGTCAGCTCTTCCGAACGCCGCCCCACGCTGCGGTGCAGCACGGTGCGGCCGTTCGCATCGCGCGCGTCGAGCTTCGCGCCGCCATCGAGGAGCAGGCCGAGAAGCTTCTCGGACGCATGGCTCTCCACTGCAACGTCCAGCGGGGTCCTGCCCTCCTTGTCACGACTCGAAGGATCCGCGCCATACCGCAGGAACCGTGCCATGAGCGCTTCTCTTTCGTCGCCGCCCACGCCGCTTGCCGCCAGGTGCAGCGGCGTCCCGCCGTCAGGAAATCGCACGTTCACGTTTGCGCCGGCCTCAAGCAGCAAGTCGAGCATCGCCTGTGCCGCGCTGCGCTTCTCTTCGCTACCCTCACGTCCGCGTCTCAACACGAAGCCCAGCTCGTATATGACGCTGACGAGCGGCGGACTCGTCTTCGCATCCGCCGCGTTGACGTCCGCGCCTCGTTCGAGCAGCAGTTTCGCCATTGCCGGCTGCGAACGGGAAACGGCTTCCCCTAGAGGCGTGCCGCACGAGGGGGCCGACACGTCGATCGGCGCACCGGCATCCAGCAGTATGCTCGCCATGTCCAGCGAGCCGGCACGGGCGGCAAGGTGTAAGGGAGTCAACCCCACCGTGTTTCGGACGCCCGGCTTCGCGCCGGCCGCCAGAAGCCGCTTCGCGATCGCGGCATTGTTCGCGAACACGGCCCAGTGCAACGGCGCGTGCCCGCTTCTGTCCAATGCGTCCGGCTCCGCTCCCTCGTCCAACGCCTCGGCAAGTGCGCGCAGGCTACCACGGTACGCGGCCGTATGCAGCGGGCCGAGCCCCGCTTGCTCCTGCGCCATGAAGATATCCAGGAGATCCTTGCGGCCGAGCGTGATGGCCAACGAAAATGGGCTCATGCCGTGTTTGTTCGCAAGATACATGTCGGCACCGTTACGCAACAAGAGCCGGAGGATGGCGCGCTGCGCCTCCTTTTCCGAATCCAGCGCGGCCTGCAGCGGGGTACCGCCCGAGATGTTGTCAACGGCATTCGGATCCGCGCCACGAGCCAGAAGCTGCTCAACAAGTCTCGTATCCCCTTTCTGGACCGCGACATGGAGCGGGGTATAGCCCATCTTGTCCCGCCCGCTGAGGTCCACGCCCTGCCCCAGAAGCAATTCCGTGATCTTCCGGTCGCCCGATCGAATGGCTGCGAAGATCGCCCGGGAATCGGAAGCCCCTGCCTCCTTGAGTGCGCCTTTATCGATCAGGAACCGTGCACAGGACGTGTATTTCCTATCCAGCGCAAGGCTCAGCGCCGAGTCGCCGTGCTGGTCCCGCGCCGTGGGATCGGCGCCCGCACCGATCAGCAGCGCCACGACCGAACCGACCGGCGGGTAGCCGTCAAACGCTACGTGCAGCGGCGTCTGCCGGTCGTTGTCGCGGACATTTGGATCCGCCTTGGCCGCCAGCAGCATCTTGAGGACCGGCATGCAGGAATCGTCTTCTCGCGTCGCGGCACCGAACAGCGGCGTTTGCCCATCCTTGTCGCGTGCATTGACATCCGCGCCATGCTCGAGCAACTTCTGCACGAGCTCGGGGTCGCGCCCCCACGGCTGCGCGGCCACGTGCAACGGCGTCTTGCCTTCCTCGTTTCGGGCATTGACGTCGACACCCGAGGCCAGGAGCGTATCGAGCAGGTCGGTCTTGTCGTGAGCGACGGCGGAATGCAGCAATGCCGCGGCTTCGCGGTTGCCGGTTGCCGTTGCGCCGCCCGCGCTCAGCATGTACTTGGCCACATCGGCGCCCGAATGCGAGACGCCGAGTTTCAGAGGCGTGTCGCCCCGGTTGTCCTTGGCATAGACATCCGCACCCGCCTGCACCAACGCACGTGTAGCCTTGTCCTTATCGAACCAAACGGGCCACATCATCTGCACATGATGCAGGGCGGTTGATCCGGAACGGTCCTGCGCCTTGACGTTCGCGCCGCGCGTCACAAGCAGCTCGAGGATCGCGAGCCGGTTGCGACAGAACTTCCGGCGCATCTGCGTCATCATGCGTGGCGCGGCCGCCATAAGCAGTGGAGTGAATCCGCTCTGATCCCGACTCTCGAGCGCTGCGCCCTTCTCGATGAGCAATGTGACCGTCGCCGGCCTGGCAAAGCAGACCGCATAGTGCAACGGCGTCGCACCGGATGCGTCCGCGGCGTCGAGCGCGGCACCCTTCTCGATGAGGAGCCCGGCGGCAATCTCGTTTCCGTTCGCGGCCGCCAGATGCAGAGGCGACCGACCTTGTTTGTCCCGCAGATCGGCGGCCGCACCGCGCGCCAGCAGCTCCGCCACACCGCGCGCGTTTCGTTTCGCGGCGCTGTGCAGCGCGGTCCTGCCATGCGCGTCTTGCGCAGAAACCGCGGCACCTGCCTCCAGCAGTGCGCGTGCGGCGGCCACGTCCTCGTCGCGTGAGCACATGCAGACGAGATGCAGCGGTGTGACGTGCGCGTCGCCAGCCCGCGCGTCAACATCGGCCTGTGCCCGCAGCAGCGCCGTCACAATTGCCGGCTGCCATGCGAAATGCAGCGGCGTCGAGCCATCCTGCATCGCAGCCGCCGGATCCGCGCCCGCTGCGAGCAGCAGCTCGACCATCTTCGCGCGACCGGCGATCGCGGCCCAGAACAGGGGCGGCAGGCCGCCGTCCTGCGCGTTGATGTCCGTGCCCTGCTCGATCGCGCGGCGCGCCGCCTCCGCGTCGCCCAGCAGCACGGCACTGTGGAGCGGGCCCAGTCCGGACGGCCCGGCTTCGGCGGCAAGCCGCTTGAGCACACCGTTGTGTCCGTAGGCCACGGCGAGCTGGAGCGGGGACCAGCCCTCGTGATTTCTGATCGTGGCGCTCGCCTTCCGGTCCATCAGAAGAAGCGCGACCGCCTCCTGCTCCGCGGCCCGCCGGTCCGCGTCGTCCGGCTTCTTCTCCGACGGCATCAAGGCCAGGTGCAGCGCTGTGTTGCCGGCCTCATCCACGGCGTCCACTTCGGCGCCGGCATCCAGAAGTGCCCGAACGCTCTGCTCGACGCCGGCCGCGGCCGCCAGATGCAGCGGCGTCCGCAGGTCCGAGCGCATGGCCTTGACGAACGCCCCGCTTCGCAGGAGAAACTGCACTGCGCCGGCGTTGCCGGCAGCCGCGGCTATATGCAGCGGCCGGACCCCCTCGCGGTCGGGCGAATCGAGGCGAACGCCGCGGCTTGCCAGGGTCTTGACAACCTCGTTGCAGCCGCCCTTGATCGCGAACATCAGCGCGACGTCGCGCCGCCACGGCTGCGCAGATTCGTCGAGAATCGTGTTGAGCAGCAGCTCCGCGACCGCTTCATGGCCGCCGTTAAGCGCAAATTCCAGGGGCGTATTCCCAGCCTTGTCCTCGATCTTCGGGTCGGCGCCCATTTTGAGCAGCAGCTTGACCGACGCGACATGGCCCGCGTTCGCGGCGAGATGCAGCGGCGAAAGCATCCGGGGCTGGCCCCTGGCATTGAGGTCGGCGCCCTTGTCGATCAGCAAACGAGCCAGCTTCGCATGCCCTTCGTTTGCCGCCATGTGCAGTGGCCCGAATTCCCGGTCACTCGCACGGTTGACCTCGGCCCCGTGCGCAAGCAGGAACTTGGCCACCTCGATGTGGCCACCCAGCGCGGCGGCACACAGCGCCGGCGCATTCTTCTCGGTGGCCTTGTTCACGTCCGCGCCCTGCGCGACCAGCAGCGAAACAACCGGCGCATGGCCCTTGAACGCCGCGCCCATGAGCGGCGTGCGACCCTTCTCGTCCGGCGCATCGAGCAGGCCGGGCTCCTGCCCCAACAGCCGTTTGACCTCCGCGATGTTGCCGGAGCGCGCTGCGCCGTAAATGCCCTCGTACTTCTCCTCGTCGCCGGCCGCCACCCGCCCGTATGCGCAGCACACGGCGATCGCGATAACGATATGCAGGTAACCCTTCTTCATCGTCCCCCCACTGCTGTGATGTGTAGTCTCTCGCGGTCTCGACCGACCGGTGACATGCCCCGCCCGCACGACCGGGTACTGGGAAGGATACCCCATGTGCGCTCTCCTTCCGAGCCCGGAATGGCACATCGGCATCAATCATGGTAGAGTTTTTCTCGGCGCAACGGGGGTTGGCACTCCGGACTCGGACGCGTGCCTCTCAGGGCAAGAGGCAGGGAAAACATCGGCAGGACGACTCGCATGAAGCCCGATCACGAACACATCGATGCCGGGCCAGACGTACCGACGCGATGGCGCCGCGTCGTGCGCTTGTATGGGGACGGGAAACGAATTGGCGTAAACGGCCCCGCCGGGTGCGCCGTCGCGATCGTGGCGCAGCCGCATCGGTTCCTGACGGTCGGTGATCCCGTGCTCATCCCGTGGTTCACTGGCGGCAACAATCAGCAAATCTATGCCGTAACCGAATCGGGGGAAACTGTGGCCGGTTACTTCATGCGTGTGTTCGGCGCCAACGCCCGAGCCCGGCCGTTGGAGTTCCCCGCTTCGTTGACTGGGCTGCCGGTGTGCGACGAGCGGGTTCTCGCCTTCATCCTCGAGCGGCGCGAGGCGATTCTTGCGGAACTGGCCGCATGCCCCCCTCCCAAAGCACGCGACGGCCGGCTCGGCCCGGATGAGGCCACGCCCGCGCGGATCCTGACCGCCGCAGACGCCGGTGACCGCAAGGATGTAGTCCGCTGCCTCTTCTCGGACAAAACCCTTGCCACCGTGCACGCGCCCGATACGGGGGCGACCCCGCTGCATCTGGCGGTGAAGGGAGGCCATCTGCGCATGGTGAAGGCGCTGCTGCAGGCCGACGCCAGGCCGCGAGCGGAGGATGCGCGCGGGCAAACACCGGTGCAGCTCGCCCAGCAATGTCTGGACGCACTGGATTCAGAACCGGCCGCTGCCCGCCCGGCACGCGAAACCTACACCGAAATCCTTGAACGTCTTGAGGCCGCTGTTGACCGGCGTAACGAGGAGTTCCGGGCACGCACCGAGAAGCGGGCGCAAGGCAGACGAGATACCTTCATACTCGTCCTGTCCGTCATCTTCATCCTCGCGATGGCCCTGTTCTGGGTCTGGGCGATCTTCTCGTTCCTGAACGAATAGCCCGGATGTTGCACAGGCCCCCGTGCTGCTAACAGTCCAGTTCCTCGTTTCTCGCGAAGATTCCCGCAGGATGATCAGCCTTATTGAGCATCCTGCAAATATCTTCTGGCTGCGGCTACGCCGCGTTGTGCAAGATGCGGGCCAGCCAAGACAAGCGTGGTCTGCGGTCGCGCACGAGTAGGTGCCGGCGGGCCGCCGGCACTCCCGCGGCGCAGGTGGTCCCCGGATGGAGCCCCGACGGGCCGTCGGGGTCTATTTCGCCTGCCCGGTAAGTGACAACGGGAAGTCCTGGCCGCGCGAGAAGGTGTTGGGGTATTGCGCCTGGCCCTTGTGCTCTTCGGTCAGGGTCGGCACCTTTTCATCGAGATAGGCTTTCAATTCATAGACGGTAACCTTCCCGTCGCGCGGCGTGCCGTCCGCCTGGCCGCCGAGCCCCTGCAGCAAGGCGTAGGTAAAGATTCCGTGGCCGAGCTGCTCGAGTTCGCCGGCAAACTGTTCGGAGCCGGTCGCCGCGAGCACATGGATGCCCGCGCTGCGCGCAAGTTGCGCGAGCGCCTTCTCCTCGGCCGCGCCGCGGAACGCGAGCACTTCCGTGGCCGCGCCGGACTGGCAGGCATCGATCACGATCACCTGCTTCAATGCCTTGATCCCGGCGACGCGCTGCTGCAGCTCCGTGATCGAGACGGCGTCGGCCTTCAGCCGGTCCGGCTCGTAGAGCCGTGTGTTCTCCGTTGTCACGAAGTAGAACATACGGTCCACCATGCTGCCGTGCCCGGCAAAGAAGAACGTGAAGACGTCCTGCTCCGCCGCCGTCTCGGCGATCCGGTCCAGCGCGGCGAGCAGGTTCTGTTTCGTCGCGTCCTTGTCGTAGAGGGTTGTGACGTTCAACTTCGAGAACAGCCGCTCGCCCCGCTTCGCGACAAGCGCGAGGAACGCTTCGGCGTCGGGCCGCGCATAGTTGAGTGTGAGTTTCGGGTTCTTGTACACGTTCACGCCCACGACCAGCACATGCGCCGCCGCCGTTTTCGAGGCCGTCTTGCAGAAGATCTCGAGCTTGTCGGCCCTGGACTCGACGCGACCTTTGCTGTAGGCGGAAGCCAGGAACACATTCTTGCCCTGCACGAGCTGTACGCGCCAGGCGCGGATGTCGGCGGCGCGCTTGATCTTGAGACCGCGCACGGTCTCGGATACGCGCTTCCCGTTGTGCAGCAGTTTCACCTCGTCGATGCCGCCCCCGCCGTCCGTAACCCGGATTTTGAGCTCGACCTCCCGCTTCGTGAACGTCTGGCCCGGGGCAGGCGCCGTGAATTCCACCGTGGGCGGCGGCGACGTTTCGAGCTTGGTCGCGACATCCACGTCGGGCGTTTCCGCTTCCGCATGTCCCAGCACCTGTGCCAGGAGCCCGGGTGTGTAGAACTCGTCGAAGAACTGTTCCAGCTCGTAGATCTCGGTACCGCGCACGAAATGGATGTATTTGCGCGCCTGTTCCGTGGCTTCAAACCGGCCGTCCGGCGCCAGAACGGCCCATTGTCCGGACTCGATGACAGTGAGGTCGGCCAATCGCTTCCCTGATCGCGTATCCCACACGCGCAGGCTCGGGCCGGTCATGGCGGCAACCGCTTTGCCGTCGGGCGTGAAGCGAATGCGCAGAGGCACGTCCCCCAAATGGAACACGTGCGACGGCGCGCCGTCGGCGACGTGCCAGAGCCGCAACGTTCTGTCCAAGCCTGCAGTGGCGAGCAGCGAACCGTCTGGACTGATGTGGCATACCAGAACCGTACTCCTGTGGCCACGAAACGTCTTGAGCACGCCGCCCGATCGTGTGTCGAGCAGCACGGCTTCGTTCAGGCCTGTCTTGCGCGGCAGCGCCACCGTCCGGCCGTCGGGTCCGAAACTGCCCAAGTCCCTGTATCCCTCCAGCGTGTGAAGCCGGCGGCCGTCTTGCACACGCCAAATCGCGACGGCCTTCTTCTTGTCCGTCACCGAGCCGGACGTGAGCGCGAAAGCGCCGTCGGGACTGATTCTGGCATGGCCACCGGTCACTCCGTCTCCCTTCAACGTTCGGATCAGTCGCCCGGCCCCGACGTCCCAGACCTGCGCGACGCCGCCCCCGACGAACCGTAAGGTACCGTTGCCCGTCTTGACGGGGGAGGCCTGGAGGGACGTAATCAGGCGGTTGCGGTCCGCGTTGAAGTCAGCCGCCAGCACGTTGCCCGGCACAGTGAATGCGCGGCGCTCCGCGCCCGTGCCCACATCCCACAGCTTCAGTACGCCCTGAACCGCGGCCGCGCCCGGCGGCGACCACGGTCCCACTGCGACCAGTCCCTTGCTGTCGTGGCTGAACCGCATGTAGCTGCCGCCTTCTGTCCCAATGGTACGCGCAATCTGACCGCGATGCAGGTCCACCAGCAGGGTATCCGTGCTGTGTTTTCGCTTGGTGGAACTGTGCTGCACGGCGAGGTAGCGCCCGTTTGGGCTGAAATCGAACCCGAACATCGTGACAGGCAAGCCCTCGAGCGAGTACTTCATCTTCTCGCTCGGCACGTCCCAGAGCGTCACGATGGAACCGGAAGAAATGGTGACAAGCTGCTTGTAGTCCGGGCTGAACTCTACGGCGTGCAGATCGCTGTCGTCCTCCTTGCCGGCAAAGCTCGTCGCCGGCTGACCGGTAGCCATGTTCCAGATGGTGCTGGATGCAACATCGTGTGCAAGCAGGTACTTCGCGCCGCGCCCCAGAGTCAGGCGCTCCGGTGCCGTGTCGTCGGTCTTCACGATTGTGCGGGTCGCGCGGCCCGTCTTCACATTCCACAGTCTGAACACGCAGCTGTACGAGCTCGCGTCGTCTGCCTCGATATCACCCGCGGTGGCGAGGTAGTCGCCGTCGGGGCTGAAGCATGCGGACACGATATCCTCCTCGTTCCCACCGATCTGCCGCACCTTTCTGCCCGTGGCCAGATGGCGAATCGTCATGAAACGCATCTTGAGAGCCCGTTCTCTCCGGCTCTTCGAGGGCAACGCCACGTATCTGCTGTCAGGCGAGATGGCTACGCAGGGATCCGTATTCCATGACGGGCAGGTATGGCGCCCGAACCTGTGGACAACCTTGCCCCTGGCGATATCCCAGAGCGAGAAGACCTGCACGCTCAAATTGTGCTTGTGGGCCAGCACGATGGACCTGCCGTCCGGCGTGTAGTGCACGGCGCTGACCTTCTCGCCGAAGAGACGCTTGGGGCGGCCCGTCGCGACATCCCAAACCGCCGGCGGGTCTCCCGTTCCCGAAGTCAACACGACACGCTTGCTGTCCGGCGTGAAGCTCACCGATCTCGAGCCGCTGACCTTCATCGTGTGAGCGGTCTTGCCCGTGAACGTTTGCCACAGCCGCAGATTACCGTCATGGTCCAAGGACGCGACATGCCTGCTGTCGGGACTGAACGCAAACGAACCGATGTAGTCGGTGTGCCCTCTGAGCTTGCGCAGTTCACGCCCGCGCGCCACGTCCCACAACACCAGCTCGTGACCGTTCGACGCCAGCAGGTACTTCCCGTCCCGGCTGAATGCAGCGCGACTACAGTCTGACAGTCCCGTCTGGACAACTGCCTCCAGCGGCAGGGCCCGCCCCTTGCGGGGCGTCGCCGCTGTCCGCTGTGCGGCGGCCACGGGGTCGACGCTGCAGAGCGCGCAAACAGATAGGGCGCCGGCCATCAGGTTGCAGAGCGGTAGCCGCAAAGCGAATCGGAGTCTCTTCATGCCGTATATCCTGTCGTTGACGCGAAGGCTAATAGAAGCTCAGTGCCGTCCGATCGCGGTCGGCCTGCCGCCCCTGCCCGCCCGGGCATTGTACCCGCGCGCGCCGCAGAGACCAAACGCAAACTCGAACCGGCTGCCGGCTATTCGCTCGTCGGCGGGTGTCGCTGCTGCTAGAATCGGCGGGCAATGACGCCGTTCCGCGGCAAGACTCTCAAACAAACCAGGAGGAGCTATGAAAATCGATCATTTGTTCAAAATCGCTCTGATCCTATGCGTTGCCCTGGCCGCACCGGCAACGTACGCGCAGGTCCCCGCGAAGATCAACTATCAGGGCCGGCTCTTGGACGGCACGAACCTGGTGAACGGACCGGTCGCGATGGTGCTCCGGATCCACGACAAGGCGGTGGGCGGCACGCTGCACTATGCGTGCTCGAACACGGTCATGGCGGCGGACGGATTGTACACGACCGTGATCGGCGACGGCACGATCACAGGTTCGGTGGCCGAAGCGCTGGCCGCCTTTGACGCGTGGCTCGAGATCGAGGTCAACAACCAGATCCTGGCGCCGCGCGAGCGGCTGCTGTCTGTGCCGTTTGCGCTGATCGCGGGCGGCGTCACGAACGGCGGGATCGTTACGGCAATGCTGAGCCCGAACTCGGTGACGGGCGCGAAAATCGACAACGACGCAATCAAGGCGCGTCATCTCGACGCGAAAGCGGTCGAGAACGCGGCGCTCGCACCGAACTGCGTGACCGCCGATAAGATCGGGGGCGGCGAGATTCTGCCGACACACCTGTCGGTCGCGGACTTCTCGAACACGTTCTGGAAGACGGACGGCAACGCCGGCACGGCGCCGGGCGCGAGTTTTGTGGGTACGACGGATGCCGCGCCGTTGGAACTGCGGGTCGCGGGCGCGCCCGCGTTGCGGCTGCAGTCCGGAGCGACGGGGCCCAGCGTGGTGGCGGGCGCGAGCAACAACGTGGTAGACGCACTCGCGGACGCCGCCTGTATCGGCGGCGGGCTGTCGAACACGGTAGCGAGCTCGCGCTCCGTGATCGGCGGCGGCCGACAGAATGCGATCGATGCGTATGCGCACCAAGCGCTGATCGCGGGCGGCGAGCGCAACGCGATCGAGCATCACGGCACCTGCAGCGTAATCGGGGGCGGCCGAACGAACCGAATCCGTTCGAGCGCGAGCTACAGCACCATCTGCGGCGGCTACTGGAACCAGATCCGGGAGAGCGCGGGGCTGGCCGTGATCGCGGGGGGCGACCAGAACATCGTGCACAGCAACGCGGACTATGCGGTTGTGAGCGGCGGACGCAGGAACGAGATCTACGCGAACGCGCTGCGCGCGACGATCGGGGGCGGCTACAACAACGCGCTGTATACCGACAGCGCGACGATCGCGGGCGGCCGCGACAACACGGTGGAAGGCGGCGTGCCGGGCGGCACGATCGGGGGCGGCATCCATAACACGGTCCGCGGCAAGGCGGCCGTGATCGCGGGCGGCTCCAACAACACGGCGTACGGAACCTGCGCCTTCGTGGGCGGCGGGCGCGCGAACGAGTCAGCCGGCTACTGCTCGGCGGTTGGCGGCGGCTACAACAACCACGTGTGGGAGTCTGTCTACAGCACGATCGCGGGCGGGGTCGGAAACATGATCCAGACCAATGCGGATTGGAGCGCGATCGGAGGCGGGTTCTACAACCGGATCCACACCGGCAGCTATCACTCCGTGATCGGCGGCGGGGAGGAAAACAAAGTCCACTACAAATCCTATCGCGGCACGATCGGCGGGGGCCGGCTCAACGAGATTGGATACGACTGCCGCTACGGCACGATCGGCGGCGGCAGCCAGAACTGGATCGGGACCAGCGCCTGGACCTGCGTGATCGGCGGCGGTGCGCAGAACAGGATCGGGGACGGCAGTCAGCTCAGCACGGTCGCGGGCGGCTATACGAACGTTATCGCCGCTCAGAATACCGGCGCGACGATTGGGGGCGGCTGGGAGAATTGCATTGGCCTCGACTCCAAAGAGACGACGATCGGGGGTGGCCACCAGAACACGGTCGGAACGAATTCGCCGGCCTCTGTCATCGCCGGCGGCGAATACAACGTGATCGGGGACAACTGCTGGCGGGCGGTGATTGCCGGCGGCGCGCTGAACACGATTGAAAACGACACGTCGATGAGCACAATTGCCGGCGGCGGCGGCGTGTACATGCAGAGAGAGTGCGATTTCTCGTTTGTCGGCGGCGGCCAAAACCACACGCTCGGCCCGTGGGCCAAGCACTGCGTGATCGGCGGCGGCGAGGAGAACACGATTCAGACCGGCGCCTGGTGGTCGGTGATCGGGGGCGGGCTGGCCAACGATATCGAGACGAATGCAGACATGTGCGCGATCAGCGGCGGCTTCAACAACACGATCCATGCCTCGGCCCTATACGCCACGATCCCCGGCGGCTACGGGAACGAGGCCGCCGGCAACTACAGCTTCGCCTCCGGCCGCTACGCCAGCGCGGATCACGACGGCGCCTTTGTCTGGGGCGATTCGACCGACGAGACCGTGACATCGATCGGAGACAACACCTTCACCGTGCGCTGCCGCGGCGGGGCACGATTCTGGACGGGCGCCTCGTCGGGCCCGCGTCTCAATGCGGGGTCGCCCGATTGGATCAGCTCCTGCGACCGGAACCTGAAGGAGAACTTCACGCCGGTCGACAAGCGCGCGCTGCTCGACCGTGTCGCGCAGCTGCCCGTGACGACATGGAACATGAAGGGCGAGGACCCGGCAATCCGGCACATGGGCCCTGTCGCCCAGGATTTCCATGCCGCGTTCGGATTGGGCGCGGACGACAAGGGCATCTCGTCCATGGACCAGTCCGGCGTGACGCTGGCCGCGGTCCAGGGCCTGTACGAATTGGTCAAGGAGCAGAACGAGCAACTGCGGGAAGAGAACGCGGAGCTCAGGAAGCGGCTCGCCCGGCTCGAGGCGCTTGCCGCCCGCTGAGGAACGGCTTGGCTCTCAGTCGCCGTTGCAGCGAACGAATCGTTTGCGGTACGCACGCGGCGAGAGTCCGAACCGACGGCGAAACACCGTGCTGAAGTAGTTGCTGTCCCGGAACCCGCACAGGTATGCGATCGCCGTAATGCGCAGCTCCGGATGAAACTCCAGATACGTGCGGGCAACCGCCAGACGCTTGTCGCGGAGCAGTTGGGAGAACGACCGCCCGCATTGCGCGTTGATGCGCGCGCTCAGGTAGTTCGGACTCACCCGTAGAGCCAGGGCAAGGTCGCGCAGTTGCACGCTCTCCCGATACTGGCCGTCGATGTAGGCACGGCAAGTATCCGCGTAGAACGCACCCGGCCTGTGCTTGCCCTGTCCGCCGCCCTGCTCCTGCCACAGAGCTAACGCCACCCACGCGAATTCTGCAATGAGCCCTGCGAAACGACGCAGTTCGGCGATGTCGGCCGATGCCCACGAACGCAGCGCAGGTCCGTCGTAGTCCCCGGTGCCCAGCCGGCATGAGAGGCGGTCCGAACGGAAATGGCCAAGATAGATCGTGGCCACATGCCGACCCTCCCAGAATACCGGCCAGACCAGTTCCCGGATACCGTGCGGGCAAACAGCCTCGTACGGCCCTCTGCGTGCGGCCAGACGGCGGCTGCGCCGTTTGCTCGCGTGACACGAGCGGCGGCCACTGCTGTGCCGCTTGGCGAACTCGCAGAAACTGCCGCGGTGCACGTGCTGATCCGGCGCCAACTCCAGCGCGGCGCACGCATAGAAACCTTCGTGCAACGCATCGATGTTGATGAGCGCGCCGGTCCGCCGCTCCGCGAACCGCATCAATTCCGACAGTGTCATGTTTGCGCCCTGCGATGAATCATAGTTTTTTTAAGCTTTTTGCCTTCAATAATCAAGGTTCCTTTGCAGGTGTCGCAATATCATATCGAGCATAAATTGCTTTTTGAAGGTCAGCAGAGAGTATCGGCAGGATGATTTTGGGCAGAATGATCAAGTGTGGATACGGCAGGGCAGGTCTCCAGACCTGCCCTACGATTTTCGATGGGAGGCCGACCGATGAGCGAACGAAGGAACAGGCGCAGCTGCAGTGGTTTGTATCCGCATCTGGCGGTGTTTAACGAGGGCGCTGAGTGCGGGATCGGTGCGGTGGCGCCGTGGGCGGGCAGGTTATGGTACCTGACGTACAGTCCTCACAAGCCGAACGGCAGTGCGGACAAGTTGTATGAGTTGAACGAAGATCTGGCGGTAGGAGTGCGTCCGGAGAGTGTTGGCGGGACGCCTGCGAGCCGGATGGTGCATCGCGAGTCGGGCCAACTGATTCTGGGTCCGTACTTCATAGACGAAGCGGGCAGCGTTCGCGTGGTGCCGCCTGAGCGGATGCCGGGCCGGCTCACGGGGGCATGCCGGCATCTGACGGACCCTTCAAAACGGGTCTACATCTACGACATGGAAGGCGCGTTTTGGGAGGTGAACGTTCGGACACTGGCGGCGACGCGGTTGTTCGGCAAGCCCGTGCCGGGCTGGCACGGCAAAGGGTTGTACCGGGGTCAAGGCCGGGTGGTGCTATCGAACAATGGGGAACGGAACGAGCCTGCTGCGAAGGGCCGGGTTTACGAGGTGGCGGATGAGGCGGAGCATCCGGACCGGATCGGATGCCTGGCGGAGTGGGACGGTCGGGACTGGCGCCTAGTCGAGCGGCGCCAGCACACGGAAGTGACGGGGCCGGGCGGGATTCTGGGCAACGAGACTGAGGAACAGCCGTTGTGGGCGTTGGGTTGGGATCGGCGTTCGGCGTTGTTGAAGGTGTTGGACAACGGGATCTGGCACCGGTATCGGCTGCCCAAGGCGAGCTACACCTATGACGGCCGGCACGGTTGGTTTACGGAATGGCCGCGCATCCGTGAAGTGGCGGACGGGTTCCTGCTGATGGATTTGCACGGGATGTTCTACGAGTTCCCGGCGACGTTTGCGGCAGGCCGCACGGCGGGCATTCGGCCGTTGAGCTCGCATCACCAGATGGTGGTCGATTTCTGCGAATGGCGGGGCCGCAGCGTTGTGGCCTGCAATCACGCGTCGCGGATGGAGAATCCGCTGCTGGGCCGCGCCCAATCGAACCTGTGGTTCGTGGACAAGGGCGGGTTCGAGTCGTTCGGTCCACGTGCCGGCTGGGGCGGGCCGTGGGTCAACGATGATGTACCCGCGCAAGCTGTCTCGGAACCATTTCTCTTCGCCGGCTTTGACCGGCGTGTGTTGCACCTGCATCACGAAAGCGAGCAGGAGGTCGAGTTCACGCTGGAGCTCGACAGCGACGGCAGCGGCCGTTGGCGGGAGCATCGAGCGGTCCGCGTGGACTCGGGCGCGAGCGTCGCCTACGTGTTCCCGGCAGGTATCGAGGCGCAATGGGTCCGGCTTCGTCCGCTCGCGCCGGCGCGTGCTGTGACCGCCTATTTCCATTACGGCGAAGAGCCCGCGAAGCGCTGGGCGTTGCAGGCCGGTCGGCAGGATATCTTCACGTCGCTTGCCCGCGCGACGGGAGCGCAGGCGGTTGTCGGCGGCATTGTCAGGCCGATGGGCGCGGACGAAGGCAACGGCGGCAACGAGACGCGGCTCCAGTACGTCGCGCGGTTTACGGGCAGTGACGGCGCGCTCGCGGAGCAGCAGTACGCGGTCGACACGGACCTGCGACTGCGTCGGCACGACGACGCGAATGCGCTCGAGCGTTTCAAGAACGAGCTGCAGGGCGCGGTCGATGCGCCCGATTTCGACATGGACGCCGCTTCTGCGTGGGTCGAGGAAGACGGCGTTCGGTTCCGCCTGCCGAAAGGCGCGCCGGCCTATGCCATGGCCTTTTCCGAGGGTTGGCCGCGTGGCAAGCGCGAAATTGTCACCGAGCGCGATCTGTGGAACGTGCACGGCACGTTCTACGAAGTCCCGCGCGAGAGCGCGGGCGGGGTCCGACACATGCGGCCGGTCTGCACGCACAATCGCCGGATCCTGGACTACTGCACGTGGCGCGGTCTGCTCGTGCTCGTGGGGATTCGGCCCGACGCCGTGCCGGACGCGCACTGCGTGCGTTCCGAGGATGGCGCGGCGGGCTTGTGGTTTGGCGCGGTCGACGACCTGTGGCGGCTTGGCAAGCCCGTAGGCACAGGCGGTCCGTGGCTAGACACCGCGGTTCAGCCGGGGCTCCCGTCGGACCCGTACTTGATGACCGGCTACGACCGCAAGACGCTGCGCCTCTCGCACGATGCGAACGGGCCCGTGACAGTCACCGTCGAGATCGACCCCACCGGTTACGACGACTGGGTGGTGCATGCGCGGCATAAGGTGTTGCCCGGCGCGACCTTCGAGCATGTGTTTCCTGCCGGGTTCAGCACGCACTGGATCCGGTTCGCTGCCGACACGGCCTGCGCGGCGACCGCACAGCTTGTGTACGCATGAGCGGCCCGCCAAACACGCGAAAGCCCGCGAAAAGCGAGGGATCCTTTCGCGTCATTTCGCGTGTTTAGCTGGCAAAAACTCTTCCGGACTCGGCGTCACGTCCTCTCGTGGTGCTTGCTGAGGCGTCCCTGTCCCATGTTAACGTGTCCGTGCGGCGACGTGAAACGGCAAATCGTGCAGTGTTCATGTACCGGCCTGCATCTGAAGCCTGCGCGACTTTGAGCTGCCGACTTTGAGCTTGCCTCTACATGCACGGACGGCTACACTGTCCGTTCGTCCCGGGGGATCGGCCGGTGCCGCGTCCGCAGAACGGACCGGGAGAAGCACAGAAGAGAGGGAGAGCAAATGGCGACCAGATTGTATGTCGGCAACCTGTCCTACGACAGCACGGTGGAGTCCGTACGGGCGCTGTTCGAAGAGGCGGGCACCGTGGTGAGCTGTGACGTGGTGATGGACAAGTTCACAGGCAGATCCAGGGGCTTTGCGTTTGTCGAAATGGGCTCGCAGGAAGAGGCCGACAAGGCGATCGAGCAGTGTAACGGCAAAGATCTCGATGGCCGCACGTTGGTGGTGAACGAAGCGCGTCCGCGCACCGAACGCGGGCCGCGCGGCGGCGGCGGCGGGTTCGGCGGTGGCGGCGGCGGCGGGTTCGGCGGCGGCGGCGGCGGCGGATTCGGCGGCGGTGGCGGCGGGTTCGGCAGCGGCGGCGGTGGGGGTGGCGGCGGCGGCGGTCGCGGCCGGCCCAAGTCCGGCAAGGGCAGCCGGCGCGGCGCACGCCAGGCCAAGCGTGACCGCAAGGCCTTCTGGTAGGCCGGAGCGTCGCCGAATTCGTAGCGTTGTCCTGCGGGGCAACGCGACTTCTTTCCCGGTGTGTTCTGCGTTACCCCTGTATTCAGGAGAGGAATCATGGCGAAGTTTGTGTTGATCGGGGTCGGCAGCGCGGTATTCGGCGCCAAGACGATCGGCGACCTGATCCATTTCAAAGACGTGCTGGGCGGCGGCACGATCTCGCTGGTCGACATCGATCCGGAGATGCTGAACCTGGCCGAAACGATGGCGCGCAAGATGAACGATCGGGCGGGTGCACCGTTCACGATCGAGGCATCGACGGAGCGTCGCGACGTGTTGGCCGACGCGGACTTTGTGGTGACCTCGCCGGCGATCAAGCGTGAAGAGCTCTGGCTGCGGGACTGGGAGATCATCAACGGCGCGGGCATCAAGCAGACCTACGGCGAGAACGGCGGGCCCGGCTCGCTCTCGCACACGCTGCGCAACATTCCGATGATGCTCGCCATCTGTCGCGATGTCGAAGCGCTTGCGCCGGACGCGTGGGTCCTGAACTTCACGAACCCGGAAGCGCGCATCTGTATGATGCTGGATCGCTACACGAAACTGAAATTCGTCGGGCTCTGCCACCAGATCGGGGCAGGGTACCGGATGGTCGCGAAAGCGTTGAACCGCAAGCCGAAGGACCTGGACGTGAAGGCGGCGGGCCTGAACCATTTCACGTGGATGTTCGACATCCGCGACAAGCACACGGGTGAGGACCTGTATCCCGCGCTGCGCGCGAGCATCGCGCAGGGCGCGCTCAAACACGAACCGCTGACCCTGAAGATGTTCGAGCTCGCCGGTTTGTTCCCGACCCCGGGCGATCATCATCTTGCCGAATTCCTCTCGTTCGGATGGGAGTTTGTCGGATTAAAGGGTCGAGATTGGGACAGATGGGCGACGCGCAAGTCCGACATGCTCGCGTGGCTGAAAGGAGTCGCGGACGGCACGCGCGAGATCGAGGAGGTCGTCAAGGGCCGGTCCGCCGAACGCATTGCCCAGATGGCGATCGCGGTGCTCACCAACGGGAACGCATACGAAATCACCATGGATGTTCGCAACGACGGTGCGATCCCGAACCTGCCCGACGACGCGATCGTCGAGACGCCCGGCGTAATTTCGTCGCTGGGCGCGACGCCCCTGCGCATGCCTCCGTTGCCCGACGTCGTGGCCGGGTTCGCGCGCAAACAGATCCAAGTGCAGGAACTCTCTGTCGCCGCGGCCGTCACGGGCGACCGCAGGCTGGCGCTCCAGGCGATGCTGCTGGATCCGGTCGTGGACAGCGTGGGCACGGCAGAAAAGGTCCTGGACCAGCTTCTCGAAGCGCACCGTCAATATGTATCGCCGAATTTCTTCTCGTGATCCGCATCGTTCGTCGGTGCCTCCTCCCCGGCGTTTCACGGAGACGTCCGACATCCGGGATTCAGCGTCCGTGATGCTATCGCCCAACGAACCCGACGAGCAGCAACAGCGCAGTGATCGCGACGGCTACGCGCGTTCGGCGCCCGTGGCTCAGCAAGGAGACCCCGAGTAGCCCGCCGAGGGCGAGCGCATCGAACAGGCGGCCGGCTCCGGCTCGGCTGAGCCACCGTGCAACGGCGTGAGTGTTCCGGGCTCGCGATGGCCTTGTCTGCTGTCCGCGCAACACGAGCGCGTTGCCGTCCGGGCCCGCCCAGTCGACGCGCGGCCTGGTGACCGGTATGCCGTCCAGACCGGCCGCCGCGACGTTGAGCGACGGCAAGCCCGCACCGCCGGTCAATACGCGCCCCTTTTCGTTCTGCACCAGGAACCTGCGTTCGTGGCCTACGGCCAGACAGACGCCCTCGCCCCGCTTCAGCGTTGTCTGGTACCGCAGCGCAGTGCGTGCATCGGGCCAGTCGATCAGGTAGACGGAACTTCCCGAGATATCTTGGCAGTTGAGGATCAAAACGCCGTCGCGATAGTCTGCGCCGCTGCAGAATCCTGCAATCCCGCCAAGCCGTTTCACGAGCTCAAGCTCGCAATCGACGTAGAACTTGCCGCGCACGCGCGGCACAAGCTTGTAGACGTTGTGCGGCGCGGCGGAGAACTGAACGGCGTCGACCAAATCGCCACCGTTCCATTTCTTCGGGATCACGTACGGCTGTCCGCCGATCAGAAAGAGCGCTTCCACATCACCGTCATATCGGAACCGCCATTCCTCGCGCACTCGTACATCCGCCGCGGGGTCCGACGGCGCGGTGCAGTGCAGCACCGAGTGCTCGCTCCCGCCGTTCCGAATGTTGTCCAGAATCCATAGAGATCCGGCACCCACAGCCAGGTCTTCCCAGTCCCGGTTTGGCCACTTCCCGCCACCCGGCGACCGGACCGCAAGCGAGCTCAGCAGTTCGGGCCGGCCGCTGTCCGTCCGGACGATGTAGACCCGGTCATCTCCGGGCCCGGCCGAGTCACTGATCAGCGCATACTTCGGAGCCGTCCGCTTCACCGCCGTATGCGTCTCGACACGGTCCATCCGGAACTCGCAGGCGTCGATACCCGACCATTCCAGGCCCGGTGGCAGCTCCACCGCAAGAATGTGATGCACCAGAGCAAACACGCAGACCGCACCTGTCACCGCACATGGCAGGATACGACCGGCAACCCACAACCGTCGCGTCCTATGGTTCATCGCCCGATCTCCCTTGACCGGCATGCGGTCTTTTTCGCATGCCTTCGTTCATTATTCTTGGGATCGGCGCTGTTTCCGCAGAGTCCGCCGATAGGTTTCTTCGGCTGTTCCTCGGATTTAGCGCCCCTGTAATCCCTGAGCTTCCGCCACCGCACCCTCGACCCGGCGCTTCCCTGAGTGGCCCGCTCAACGTGTAGTCAGGTTGGTCCCCCGATTGCTTACAGCGGGGGAGAGAGGAAAGGGACGAGTGACGGCGGGCAGCTCAATAGCGCGCGTCAACGAGCTCGCGCACGATCTCTGTCCAGCGGCGCAGGCGGTCGGGCTCGTTCTGGACGGTGTCGATATCCTTGAGCGTGATCTCGAAATGCGTGCCCTGCAGCACATCGAGCGCGTCGCCGACGATCCGGCGGATCCTGGCCTTGTCGAAACCGCAGCAGACCATGTCCGCCGGACTGGGCCGGTAGGAGATGACGTAGTCGGTCCCGATCTGTTCGACGCACTTGCGCACGTGTGCGACCGGCGCCACCGCGATGCGGCGCAGGTTGGGAATCTTCCGCAGCATGTCGATCTTGTTCGACAAATCCTCGCAACAGCCGTAGGCCACGGCCCCAAACGGCGCGAGGATCGGCATCTGATAGCGTAGCAGGAACTGCTCGTGTAACTGCGGCGAGACCAGCGTGAACTCCTGGGCAGCGGCGTAGGCCCAGAGCTCGGAACGATTCACTCCGCGCCGGTTCGGTTGCGGGTCCGCCAGCCCGCCGCCGTAGCTCATGGCCTGGTTCGAATGGGCCGTCAGCCCCCAGTCCCCGGCTGCCTCCGCCTGACGGTGCGTCGCCAGAACACCGTCGCGCATGAAGGCCATGAGCCGGTGCAGCGCATCCGGCGCGTCGTACATATCGAGCATGAAATTCTCGATCCCGCGCAAGCGGCCCAGCGCGGTGGACAGATCGGAACTGAACGAGCGGTAGGCGGGCGCGCGGTCCAGATCGATCTCGATCAGGTCCCCGACCGCATCGTGCAACTTTTCCTGCTGCGCCGCGGTCGCCGATTCGTCGATCTCATGCCACGGCATGCGCAGCCCACGGATGTCCGCCAGGTCCGTGAGCGGATACTCGGCCTTGTACGCGCCGTGGTGTTCCGCCGGCCGAACCAGATGTGCGTTCGCCCCCCACCCCGTGCATCGGTATACGGACTCGACCGACAGCCATGGCTCGAGAATCGCGTCGTCGCCGAACGACAGCTGGTGCAGTGCGCGCCGCAGCCGCGTCTCGTGCCGGCGCAGGAACGGATCCTCGCATTCGACGATCTGCGCCTCCGGGATCTCCTCCCAGAACCTGCCGCCACGTACCCAGACCGGCGGGCGGCTCATGTCCAGATCGTTCAGCCGCCGCCACTGATCACGCCGTTCGGCCATGACCGGGCTCTGTGCGTGTGCCAGATACTGCTCGACCAGCGGGCGCAGAACCGCGCGGTCCGCTCGTTGTGTTGTCTTTATCGTTTCTGCTGATGCTGTGCTCATTTGCATGAATCCTAAGATGCCGGAGTTTGCATACACCCGCTGCTCAAAAAACCTATCCCTTGACATGTTGGCAATTTCTCCCCAACAATCAATGGACACAGCCACAAGAAACATGGATTATCACACATAATGAAGTATCAGACATTGGGGCCGACCGACTATCTGCGCGCGCTTTTGCGGGAGCGTGAGCACTTCGAATTGGCGGGCTGCGGGCGTGCGGTGGTGCCGCAGGCCTGGCAATGGAACCGAGGTTTTGACCGTCGCGGGTTGGAGGACAGTCTGCTGTACGGCATCGAGAGCGGCAGCCTGGCGGTGGAGACACCGGTCGGCGAGGGGGAACTTGGCGAGCGCTGTCTTTTGTGGACGCACGGCGGTTTGGCCACCCGTTTCGTGGTACCGGACGGTATTGAGTCGACCTCGGTGCGGTGGTTCCGGTTCCGGCTCGGCGGCGTGCGCCCGCTGCGTTTGCGTCGGCGTCTGTTCGTGACGCGACCGACGCCGGAAGGTCTGGACCAACTGGACGCCCTGCTGGCGCTGCATCAGGCGGGCGGGGATCTGTCGGGGCTTCGCTTGCGCATGGCGCTTGGGCAACTGCTCTGCCTGATCCTGCGCGAGAGCGAGCAACCGGGCTCGACGCCGGGCTTGTTGAAGCGACGGCAACGGACCGCTTGCCTGGATTTCATCCACGCGAACCTACATCGGTTCTTTCCGCTCTCAGAGGTGGCCGCGGCCTGCGGTTTGAACCCTGCCTATCTGAGCGCACAGTTCACGCGCACGTTTGGGCATTCGCTGCAGGCCTACGTAAAGACCGCGCGCATCCGTGAGGCACGCAGTCTGCTGTTGGACACGGACCTGCGTGTTGGGGAGGTAGCCCAGGCGCTGGGCTACCGCGACATGTACTACTTCAGCCGGCAGTTCAAAGATGTGACCGGGCTGAGCCCGCGCGCATGGCGCGCGCGCGGCGCGGACCGCTGACTGCGAGCGGCCGACCCCGAGGATTCCGTTGACCATCACCGATCAACCGGCACACGCGCGAAGCATCGCTTGGCGCGAGTGCCGGTATTTCCCTTGTGACCCCCGGCAAGGGGGCGTATGCTTGAACGCACACAGAGAGGAGCATCATGCGAAAACAACGAGGGTTCTGCAGCAGGTTCGTCTGGCTCGCGCTCAGCGGGCCGGTCCTTTTTGGGGTGGGCTGCAACAAGCAGGAGACAACGCAGCAGTCGGGCAGCGCACCAGCGACACCGCCCCCCCCGCTGCCGCAGGCCACGGTCGCGGCGCCGAGTCCGGCCGACGTGATTGTGACGGTGAACGGCACGCAACTGACCCGCGGGAAACTGGAGCTGGAAGTCAAGCGTTTGCTGCTGGCACGCGGAGGCGCGAACATCCCGCCACAGATGCGTGAGCGCGCGGTATCGCAGATGCAGAAGCGGGTTGTTGATCAGTTCGTGATGGAGACCGTGCTGCTGGCCGAGGCGGACCGGCAGCAGGTGCAGGTCGAGCAAGCGGCGGTGACGGCGGCGCTGGACCGGATCAAAGGCCGGCTGCCGGATGGGGTCCCGTTGGAACAGGCGTTGGCGAATTACGGGACGACGGTCGCGGAATTCGAAAAAGAAGTGACGCGCGAGCTGCGGATCCGCAAGCTGCTCGACCAGAAGACGGCCGACCTGCCGAAGCCAACGGAGGCAGAGATCTCGGCCTTCTACGAGCAGACCCCGTCCCGGTTCGAAGAGCCTGAGACCGTGCACGCGCGGCACATTCTGCTGAAATGCGACGAGAATGCCGAGCCGTCGCTCGACGCGCGGCGCAAGGCGGAGGCGCAGGCGATTCGCAAGCAACTCGTGGACGGGTCCGACTTCGCGAAGCTGGCCGAGCAGCACTCGGATTGCCCGAGCAAGGAGAAGGGCGGCGACCTGAACACATTCCCGCGCGGCCAGATGGTAAAGGCGTTCGAAGAGGCGGCTTTCAGTCAGGAAGTCGACGCGATCGGGCCACTCGTCCGCACGACGTTCGGCTACCACATCATCCAGGTCCTGGCACACAACCAGGCGCACAAGAAAACGCTCGACGACGTACGCGATCAGATCGCAAAGCATTTGGACGGCGAGAAACGCCGGGATCTGCTGGAATCGTATCTTGCCGAGCTGCGCAAAGAGGCCGACATCACGTTCAGCGACCCCTCACAGGCCAATCTGTGAGCGCCTCTTCGGACGCCATTCCCGCATCGTCCGTCTGTTGCCATGGCGATCCTGGAGACAAAACAGATCCGCAAACACTTCGGCGGCGTGACCGCGCTCGATGACGGTAGCTTCTCGCTGGAGAAAGGCGAGGTCCATTTCCTGATCGGCGCAAACGGCTCCGGAAAGAGCACGCTGTGCAAAATCGTGGCAGGCGTCGTGGGGCCGGACGACGGTGCCGTGTTTCTGCGCGGAGAACGGGTCCGCTTCACGCGGCCGGTCGAAGCACGGCGCGCCGGGATCGGGGTAGTCTACCAGGAGCTGAGCCTGATCCCGCAGCTCTCGGTCGCTCGCAACATCATGCTGGGCATGGAACCCCGTACGCGGTGCGGATTCATTGCGCGCGCGCGGCTGGTCGCGCGCGCGCAGGAAATGTTGGCGCTGTTTGGCGGCAAGCGCGCGGCTTCGATGGAGCCGGACACGGCCGTGGCGCGCCTGGCACCGGGCCAGCGTCAGATTGTGGAGATTCTGAAGGTCCTGGCGGGCGATCCGGAGATTGTGATTTTCGACGAAGCGACCTCGTCGCTGCACACGGAGCAGGTCAAAGCGCTGTTCGGGTTGGTATCGGATCTGAAGCGCCAAGGCAAGGCGATCGTGTTCATCTCGCACCGGATGGAGGAGGTATTCGAGATCGGGGATCGTGCGACGGTCCTGCGCAACGGCCGCGCGGTCGGCACGGTGTCGCTGCGGGAGACGAACAGGCACGCGATCGTGCGGATGATGGTCGGGCACGAGATCGCGGCGCGGACGGAGCGGCCCGGGCACGATTTGGACAGCGCGGCGGTGCTGGGGGTGTCGGGTCTGTGCGCCGCCCGGATTCGGGATGTTTCTTTCGAGCTGCGCAAGGGAGAGATCCTGGGTCTGGGCGGGCTGCACGGGCAAGGCCAATCGGAGCTGCTGCTGTGCCTTTTCGGCGTATCGCCCACGCGTTGCGGGACGGTGACGTTGCACGGTCGGGCCGTCCGCGTACGCACGCCACGCGCGGCGATGCGGCGCGGCTTGGCGTACGTATCGGGCGACCGGACGCAGCGCGGTGTGCTTCTGATTCGGCCGGTCCTGGAGAACCTGGCGCTGTGTCTTTTGCACAGGCTGCGGCGGGGTGTGTTCGCGCGGGGGCGGCTGGGCCGGGAAGTGCTGCCTGCAGCCGATCGGCTGGCGCTGGTGTTCGGCGGGTTGGCGCGTCCGGTGAACCAGCTAAGCGGCGGGAACCAACAGAAGGTGGTGCTCGGCAAATGGCTGGTGACGGACCCGGCGATCCTGTTCATGGACGACCCGACCAAGGGCATCGACTACCACACCAAAGAAGAGCTCTACGCACTGATGCGTACGATGTGCGTCGCGGGTGCGGCCGTGATCTGGCACAGTTCGGAAGACGAGGAACTGCTCAGCAATTGCGACCGTGTCCTGGTCTTCAACGGCGGCCGGATCGTCGAGGAACTGCGTGGCGAGCGGATGACGGAGCTCGAACTGTACAACGCGGCATTGCGATCGACTTGACATGAAACTTGACGGCTTCTTCCGATGGGCCCGGCGTCCGTACGTGGTGAGCCTGCTGATCCTGATGGGGCTGGTCATCATCAACGCGGCGTTGCAGCGCAATTTCTTCCGCCCTTACATCCTGGGCTCGAATCTGCGGACGTTCCTGCCGTTGGTCCTGGTTGGGATCGGGCAAACCTACATTATTCTCGGCGGCGGCATCGACTTGTCGATCGGACTGATCGTGAGCCTGACGAACGTGACGGTCGTGCAACTGATCGGGCTGTGGGGGCCGGCGCCGGGCGGGGTCGTACTGGCGATGTGCTGCGGGCTCGCCGTGTCGGGGCTGGCCGGGCTGATGAACGGGCTGTGCGTCGCGCGTCTGCGGCTGCAACCGATCATCACGACCTTCGCGACCGGTGCGGTCTGGGCGGGGCTGGCCCTGTGGATCATGCCGCGGCCCGGCGGCGCGGTGCCTGCCGCGTACTACCGGGTCTACTCGGGCACGCTCCTGTGGATTCCGACCACGTTGTGGGTGTTGGTGTGTGTGGGGATCGTGTGCAGCGTGCTCAAACGCACGCGGTTCTACACCTACCTGCTGGCGGCGGGCGGCAATGTAACCGGCGCGTTCGAGACCGGGCTGCCGGTGGCCGGGGTCCGGCTGGGCAGCTACGTAATCGGCGGCCTCTTCGCCGGGCTGGCGACCCTGTGTATCGTGGGCGAGACCGCGTCGGGCGACCCGCTGCTGGGCGGTGCCTACACGCTCAACTCGATCAGCGCCGTGGTGCTGGGCGGCACGTCGCTGGCCGGCGGGTTCGGCGGCGTGCTGGGCAGTGTGTTCGGGGCGCTGATCCTGGGGCTCGTGAACAATGTGATCTTCTTCGCACAAGTCCCGACCGTCTACCAGAAACTGTTGCAGGGTGTGATCATTCTCGCGGCGCTGGCGGTTGGTGGGTTGATCACGCGGGGCAAGAGGGAATGACGTGAGTTGGGATCGACAAGGTTTACGCTTGCCCTCCATAGCTCGCAGAGCGACGGAGGGACGAGGTTTGCGTGTAGGGGCGAGCCCTGTCGTGCTCGCCTTCATCGCAGCCGCCGCACTCCTGCTCGCCGGCCAGCTGCTCTCGCCGGGGTTCGCGAGCGGGGCGCAGGTGATCAACCTGCTGGTGGTCGGGTCGTTTCTCGGTATTGCCGCCGCGGGCCAGAACCTGGTGGTGATCGGGGGTGGCGGCGGGATCGATTTGTCGGTCGGCCACGTGATGACGCTTGGCGCGATCGTGGGCGGAAACATCGTGAATGGGCAGGACGGGCGCACGCTGTTTGCGCTCGGCGTGGTGCTTGCCGGCATGTTCGCGGTCGGCGCGCTGAACGGGCTGGGCGTGACGTTCCTGCGCATTCCGCCGCTGGTCATGACGCTCGGCATGTCGGGCGTGATCCAAGGGTTGATCCTGTATATGACACGCGGGGCCAAGGTCGGCAGCGCGACGCCCGGAATGGTTGCACTGATCACCGGGCAATGGCTGTTCGGGGTGCCGGGCATCCTGTTCATCTGGCTCGGGTTCGCCGTGTTGATGGTGCTGCTGCTTCGCAACACACGGTACGGGATCGATCTGTACGCGGTGGGCGCGAACGAGACGGTCGCGTACCTGTCGGGCACGCCGGTCCGGCTCACGCGCGTGCTGACCTACGGGCTGTGCGGCATGATCGCGGGGCTGAGCGGGTTCCTGATGTTGGGCTATACGAAGACGGTCTACATGAGCCTGGGCCACGCCTACACGTTGCCGTCGATCATCGCGGTCGTGATCGGGGGCACCGCGCTGGCGGGCGGGAAAGGCGGCTATGTCGGGACCGTGGCGGGCGCGATCGTGCTGACCCTGCTCAAGGCGGTACTGATCACACTGAACATCGAAGAGTTCGGCCGGCAGATCATCTTCGGGGTCACGCTCATCATCCTCATGCTCGCGTACGGCAGAGACAAGAAGCTGCGGGCGTGATGCCGGCCCCGCCGGGGGCGGGGCGCGGCCCCCCATCGTGCTCTGCTCTTGCTGCGCAAGATCAGAGATTGCGCTGGCGTCAACTCTGTGTCTCGGTGTCCCGCTGCAAGCCGATGCGTGCCTTCGTGGAATCGTAGGTGTCCGGTAGCCGCATGCCGCCCCGCTTCGGGTGCTCCGCAATCGGGAATTGCATGTACGGCTCCGCGTATTCCATGCCGGCCAGCGCACCGTAGTCGCGGGCACGCTTGCGAACCCACTCGAGCCACTCGTCGGCCTCGGGGCCCCGCAGCGGGGTGAACTGCGAGGTGAAGCCCGCGATCGCGCGGCATTTCGCGTCGATCGTTGTTGAGATGTCCTCAAAGTGGGTCGGGGCGAACGAACGCAGATTGCGGCCCGCCGGTTCCCAGGCGTACAGCTCGAGCTCGACGCCCTCCTCGACGAGCTCCCGGGCCGCCTTGCCCACGAATGCACCGGTCGCATAGTGTTCCCAGTGCGCGTCCTCCGGGAAATGCGTCAGCACCGTGGCGGGCGCGCGCTCGCGCAGGAAATCCTTGAGGAACGCGAGGGCCGCGGGGCACTGGGTCGCCGAGACGATCCATTCGCGGCCGGGCACCTGCTCGTTGAGGTACCGGAACTCTTCGACGGTCAACTCGTGCCCGTCGAGATATCTCCTGTCGTGCGTGCCTTCCTTGTACCAGTAGAGGCTCTTGAAATCGAAGAAGTGCACCTCGTCGATGCCCAGCACCTCCGCGCCCTTGCGGCATTCGCTCTTGCGCAGCGCGATGACTTCCGCGTTCGAGCGGGACTTGCCCGAGGCCTCCTCCTCCGGCCAGAGCGCGTAGTGGGGGGTCGTCGTGGCGACGACGTAGACCACGCGGCAGCCGGCCTGGACGTACTTCGCCAGCGTCCCGCCGCAGCGGAGCTCCACGTCGTCATGGTGCGCGCCGATCGCGATGAGTGTTTCCATGGTGTTGTGTCTCCTCCTGGCCAAGACCTGCCGAACATCTGCCCTGCGGCTCGGCGCCACTCGGGGTTAGCCTGTTCCGCGGCAGTCGCGCCCGGCGCACTGCCGAGGCTTCGGCCTGCGCCGGCATACGGCGCACCGCTCATCGCTGCACGTCTGGCAGGCGAAACAGTCGGGGCACGGATACTTCTTCTTGCCCGCCCGTGCGGGCTCGTAGACGAGCCCATCAAGGCCGGGTACGCGAATCCAGGGCATCTTCACTCTCCCTGCGCGCGTAGCGCAAGCCGTTTGTCCCCGTACCTGCGCCATCACGTTTCGACAGAGACCGTTGCGCCGGCGAGCTCTCGTGCGCGCGCCGTATAGAAAGACTTGTCATCCGGGATCGCGCCGGATCCCATGCGTGCCGGCTCCGTATTCGCGAGCAGGTCCGCATCCCAAAGCACCCTGAAATTCGCCGACTCGATCGGGCGCGGGTGATGATGGTGAGCGATGATGTCGCACACCTCCACGACGATTCGCTGGGTACAGCCCAGACGGTTGAGGATGTTGCGCGCGACGCGGGGCCCCTCCTGCTCCTGATACTTCGCGGCCGAGGACCCGTGCATGCGCTCCGCACCCTTGATCCCGATATCATGCATCACGGCCGCCGCGATCACGACATCACGCTCGCAGCCGTGTCCCTGTGCCTCCAGGATATCTTCGGCGTATTCGAGCACCTTCCTGGCATGTTCAATCCGGCTCGTGTCATCCCCGAAGTATTCCTCCATCGCCCTCAGAAGCGTGCCCCTATCAAGCTCTGCCTCCATCGATCCTCCTTCTTCCTCTCGTGCTCCCGGGTGACAGTCGGTCGCTCCGGGAGGCCCCATCATTACACTTCGCGCTCAGCCGGAACGATTCAGCGCGCCGCGGCCAGGGCCTGGGCAAAGTCGGCCTGGATGTCCTCGATGTCCTCGAGCCCGACCGCAACCCGAACGAACTCCGGCGTAACGCCGGCCGCGCGCTGCGCGTCCTCCGACATCTGTTGATGGCTCGTCGAGGCCGGATGCAGGACCAGCGTCTTGGCATCGCCTACGTTCGCCAGATGGCTGGCGAGCTTGACGGAGTTGATGAACCGTTCGCCGGCCGCGCGACCGCCCTTGATCCCGAACCCGAGCACGGCGCCGAACCCGCCATCGAGGTATTTCCCTGCCAGCGCATGGTGTGGGTGGTCCGGCAGCCCGGTATAGGTTACCCACGCGACCCTGTCGTGGTTCCGCAGCCACTGCGCCAGCGCAAGCGCGTTCGCGCTCTGCCGCCGGATCCGAAGCGGCAGTGTCTCGAGGCCCTGCAGGAACAGGAACGCGTTGAACGGGCTCGGGCACATGCCGATGTTGCGCATGCCCTGCACGCGCGCCTTGATGATGAACGCCACGTTGCCCATGCCCGGCACGTCGCGCAGAGCGTCCCAGTAGACCAGCCCGTGATAGCTCGGGTCCGGCGTGTTGAAGTCCGGGAACCGGTCCGAAGACCAGTTGAAGTTGCCGCTGTCGACGATCACGCCCCCGATCGAGGTGCCGTGCCCGCCGATCCATTTCGTGCAGGAATGCACGACGATGTCGACGCCATGCTCGATCGGCCGGCACAGCACGGGCGCAAACGTGTTGTCCGCGACCAACGGCACGCCCGCCGCATGCGCAACCTCCGCGATCGCAGCCAGATCCGGCACGTCGCCCTTCGGGTTCCCGATCGTCTCGAGATATACCGCCTTGGTTCGCGGCCGGATCGCCTTCCGCACCTTCTCCCCGGTGATCTCGTCGATGAACGTCGTCTCGATGCCGATGCGCGGCAAGGTGTGCCGGAACATCGTCTCCGTGCCCCCGTACAGGGACGCTGAGCTCACGATGTGGTCGCCGTGCGACGCGATGGTGTGCAGCGTCAGAAAGATCGCGCTCATCCCGCTCGAAGTCAGCAACCCGCCGGTGCCGCCTTCCAGCGCCGCGATCCGCTTCTCCACCACGTCCGAAGTCGGGTTCATCAGACGTGTGTAGATGTTGCCGAATTCCTTGAGCGCGAACAGATTCGCCGCATGCTCCGTGTCGCGAAACACGTAGCTCGTCGTCTGATAGATCGGTACCGCGCGCGCGCCCGTCGTGGGGTCCACGTCCTGGCCCGCATGCAGCGCCAGCGTCGCCGGCCGTCTGGTCTCTGTTGTCATCGTCTCTCCCTCCTCCTCTCAAATGTCGTACGTCGGCGCCTGCGACGTGCGGAACTCGCGCGCCTCTCTGGCCAGCTGCGCCATCGTCGTGTTCCCGAAAATCTGCTCCAGTGCCTCGCTCGCCCGTGCCCAGACCCCTCGCGTCACGCACTCCGAAATCCGCTCGCAGTCGGAGCCAAGGCAGGGCACCAGATCCACCGGACCCTCCGTCGCCAGCAGTACGTCCGCTACCGTGATCGACGCCGGGTCACGCGCCAAGAGAAATCCCCCGTTCGCACCACGCCGACTCTCCACCAGACCTGCCACTTTCAGCTTCACCAGAATCTGCTCCACGTAATCCGCGGAGATCCCCTCGCCCTCCGCAATCTCCTGCTTGCGTGCCGGACGTGTCCCGTCTGCTGCCGCCAGAAAGACCATGATCCGGGTCGCGTATCTTCCCTTTGTCGATAATCTCAGCATCATCCACCCCGACGAATAAACATGATAAAGATGATTGACATACTCATGTTGCATATCTATAGTATCGGGTAGGGAGGGCGATGCAAGGGAAAAGTTCACTTTTTTTTGGGTGGTTGGGGCTAAGGGACAGGCAGATAGTCAGGAAGAGGGCTGTTCAAGGGGCTAAGGGACAGGCAGATAGTCAGGAGGAGGGCTGTTCAATGAGTTACTATGAAGACAACTCAGAGTCAATCGGGCGCACGCCGTTGGTTCGGCTGCGCAAGGTGGTGGAAGCCGACGGCGCGACGGTACTGGGCAAGGTGGAGGGCCGGAATCCGGCGTATTCGGTGAAGTGCCGGATTGGCGCGGGCATGGTATGGGATGCGGAGGAGCGCGGCGTGTTGAAGCCGGGCATGGAGATCGTGGAGCCGACGAGCGGGAACACGGGCATAGCGTTGGCGTATGTTGGCGCGGCGCGCGGGTACAAGGTGACGCTGACGATGCCGGACAGCATGAGTGTGGAACGGCGCAAGGTTCTGCAGGCGTTCGGGGCGGAGTTGGTGCTAACGGAGGGTTCGCAGGGCATGCCGGGCGCGATCTCGAAGGCGGAAGAGCTGCAGGCGGCTGAGCCGGATCGGTACTTCATGCCGCAGCAGTTCAAGAACCCGGCGAATCCCGCGATCCACGAGAAGACGACCGGTCCTGAGATTTGGGACGACACGGACGGGAAGGTCGATGTGCTGGTGGCGGGAGTGGGCACCGGCGGCACGATCACGGGCATTTCCCGCTATCTGAAGCAGACACGCGGCAGACAGATTTTATCGGTTGCGGTGGAGCCGGCGGAGAGCCCGGTCATCACGCAGAAGCTGGCGGGCGAAGATCTCCAACCGGGCAAGCACGCTATCCAGGGGATCGGAGCCGGGTTCATTCCGGACGTGCTGGATCTGTCTCTGATCGACCGTGTCGAGCAGGTCACAGGCGAGGAAGCGCTCGCGATGGCGCGGCGGCTCGCGCTGGAAGAGGGGCTGCTCTCGGGGATTTCCTGCGGCGCGGCAGCGGCGGCGGCTGTGCGACTCGCGAAGTTGCCGGAATTCAAGGACAAGCTGATCGTGGCGATCCTGCCGGACAGCGGCGAGCGGTACCTATCGACGGTCTTGTTCGGGGGCGGCTGAGAACGGCGGCCGATGCGGGACAGGCGACTGCCTACTTGGGATACCCGCGAAGGCGCCGGCCGAGACAGACACGGACCCCCAGGTAGCCAAGCACTCGAAGGCCCAAATACGCGAACGTTTGATTGGTTCGTGTCGATACGGAGGGGGAGAATTCAACGCGAAGGAATCAGCGTTCCGTTTGTCCTGAAGAAGAGACTGGGGAAGCGCGACGCGCTTCCCCAGTCTCCTTCGCCCGCGACGCGAGGTCGCGGGGGTCGTCATTCAGCCGCAGGGGCATCCTCGGTCGCGGCGGGCTTCGATTGCCCCGCCATCTTGCCGAGGAATTCCGGCAGGTCGAGCCCGACCTGTTTCGCGAGCTGGTGCATGGGCGGCAGAGCGCCCATGAGCCGGCCGCCGAGTCCGTCGAGTCCGCTGCCATTGGCGCCGCCGGAGTCCCAGACGAAGATCTTCTCGATCGGCAGGTCCTTGATAGCCTGGGCCTGGACCTTCGCGATATCCTGGAGCTTCTCGATCAGGAGCAGCGACGCGGCCTGTTCGGCGGCGCGACACGCATCGACCAGCGCCTTGTAGCCGGCGGCCTTGCCGTCGAGGATCGCCTGGACACCTTTCGCTTCGGCGGTCATACGCGCGAGCGTGGCTTCGGCCTGACCTTCAGCGATTCGGATTGCCTGCTGCTTCTCGGCGTCGGCCGAGATCAGGATCTTTTCGCGCTCGGCGTTCGCCTTGACGACCACTTCGGCATTCAGCCGGGCCTGTTCGCGTTCAGCGCGCGCCTCTTCGGCCCGCTTCTCAGCGACCTCCTGTGCCACGCGAATCGCGCCGTCGGCTTCACGGCCGGCGGACTCGGAACGGTTCCGCGCTTCTTGCTCGGCCACGTGCTGGTTCGCGCGATAGCTCGCCTTCTGCGCGTCGGCCGCGGTCTCGGCTTCGACGGCTTCGGCCTCGAGTTTCGCGGCCTGCATCCGCATGTCGCGCGTGGCGGTCTTCTCGCCGACCTGCGCGCGCGCGTTGGCCGCGGCCACGGCGATACGCTGGTCGCGCGAACGTTCGGCAACGCCGGTCTGGCCGAGCTTGTCCTGTTCGGCCACATCGATGTTCGCCTGGTTGATCGCTTCGGCGGCGGCGCGGCGGCCGAGCGCGACGATGTAGCCGGATTCGTCCTCGATATCGCGGATGTTCACGTTGATCAGGGACAGCCCGATCTTCTCGAGCTCGCCGGAGACCGCTTCGTTGACCTTCCCGAGAAACGCCTGCCGGTCGCGGTTGATCTCTTCGATCTGCATGGTCGCAATCACGGCGCGCATCTGGCCGAGGATGATGTCCTGGGCCTGATCCTCGATCTCTTTGCGGCCCAGCCCGAGCAGGCGGATCGCCGCGTTCTCCATGATCCCCGGCTCGTTAGAGACCGCGGCCGTGACCGTGGTCGGCACGCTCACGCGAATGTTTTCCTGCGAGAGCGCGTTGGCCAAGTCGATCGGCACGACGAACGGTTCGAGGTCGAGGTACTCATGCGCCTGGAACAGCGGCCAGACGAAGGCCGCGCCGCCGTGCACGCAGCGCGCGGCGCCGCCGTGTGTCTTGCCGTAGATCACGAGGATCTTGTTCGACGGGCAACGCTTGTAGCGGTTCGCGAATGTGATGAACAGCACGATGATGGCGACGCCCAAGATCAGGCCGAGCACCAGTTCGGGCGGTGCGCCCGCGCCCAACAGCAGTCCGGATACCAGCAGTTCGTTCATCCTCTCCACTCCTCCTTCTGCCCGCGAAACACCCGCCGTCGCTCTTCCAGCTATGGCGGGCACAGCGCGAAATCACGCGAAAAAGGAACCATGCACTTTCGCGTCATCCGGCGTCATATAGCGGGCGCATTTCTTCTGTCTATCAGTCCTCGAAACTGGTCGGCTCGACCTCGAGCCGGGTCTGGCCGATACTGCGCACGACGCACACGGGCGTGCCGGTCTTGAGCGGCTTCCCGTCGGTCGAGCGCGCCTTCACATACGAGACGACGCCATCCACGCTCACACGCACCTCGCCCCAGCCGTTCTCGGGGATGTCGAGGTAGACCGAGCCGGAGCTGCCCACCGCGCTGCGTAAGTCGCGCGTCCCGGTCGCGGCCAGCTTGCGCAGCCCATAGACGGCCCACGCGATCAGCCCCATCCCGGCCAGTCCCCACAGGGCCGAGGTGCCCATGGCCGACGACAGCGTCTTCTGGTTCGTCAGGTAGAGTGCGGTGCCCCAGGTGAACAGCGTGAAGAACGTAATGACCGAGCGCACGCTGATCAGGGTGAACGACACGGCCGTGGCATCCGCATCGTGTTCGACCTGCGCGTCGTGCGAATCGAATCCGTCCGCGTGGTCGACGTCCATGCCGTCGATGTCGGCGTCCGCGTCCATGTCCGTGTCCACATCGGCATCCGTATCGGCGGCCCCTCCCATCATGCCGAGGAACGCCGCGATCATCTGCCACACGAACAGGACGCTGAAGAATGCGGCGGCCCCGAAGAAGCCGCGCGTCACCGCATCCAGGCCTTGCCACCATGCTGTCATTGCGTGTGTCCTTTCGTCTGCGGGCCGGCACAGGAACTGCCCGCCAGCCACACTGTAGCAGCCCGCGCTGCTGCGGGCCATTACAAAAACCGGGGGCGTTTACAATCCGCGAGTGGGCACTCGCGGATTGCGAAACTGGAAACTGGAAACTGGAAACTGGAAACTGGAAACTGGAAACTGGAAACTGGAAACTGGAAACTGGAAAAGCATGCCGCGCCGGGGGTGGTCGACAAGGTTTGCCTGCGAGGGGTTGATCAGCGCCGATAGACGACGTGCCCATCCTCTCATTGCCACCGAGTGTCACGTTTCGCGTTTCGAGATTCAAGTTTCCCTGCCGCGGACCGGGGGCTTGACCCGCGGCTCCCCTGGGAGCTAGGCTCTCCGCACAGAAAATCGGAAACTCAGGAGGGGACACACACCATGAAGCGCGAACTGATCAAGCATGTGCTGAAACGCACGGATTTGGGCGGGTCCGCGACGGTCGGCGGCTGGGTCAAGACCCGGCGCGACTCGAAGGGCGGCTTCTCGTTTCTGGCCTTGAACGACGGGTCCTGCTTCGCGGACCTGCAGGTCGTGGTCGATGCGGAACTGGCGAACTACGAAAGCGCGGTCCGGCACCTGACGACGGGCTGCTGCGTGACGGTCGAGGGGGCGCTCGTCGAGTCGCCGGGTGCCGGCCAGGCGGTCGAACTCCGCGCGAAGGCCGTGACCGTACACGGCACGGCGGACCCCGAGAAGTATCCTTTGCAGAAGAAGCACATGTCGTTCGAGAAGCTGCGCGAGCTCGCGCATTTGCGGCCGCGCACGAACACGTTCGGCGCGGTCACCCGCGTGCGCAACGCGCTGGCCTACGCGACGCACCGGTTCTTTCAGGACCGCGACTTCTACTATCTGAACGCGCCGATCATCACAGCCAGCGACTGCGAGGGCGCGGGCGAGATGTTCCAGGTCACGACCCTGCCGCTGGAGCAGCCCCCGCGCAAGGACGACAAGCGACTGGATTACGGTTCGGACTTTTTCGGCAGGCCGACGTTCCTGACGGTGAGCGGCCAGCTCGAGGCGGAGACGTATGCGTGCGCATTGAGCCGGGTCTACACGTTCGGCCCGACGTTCCGTGCCGAGAACTCGAACACGCGCCGGCATCTTGCGGAGTTCTGGATGATCGAGCCGGAGATGGCGTTCGCCGACCTGGACGACGACGCGGAGCTGGCCGAAGCGTACGTGCGCTACCTGTTCGAGTACGTGCTCGAGCACTGCACGGAGGATCTCGAATTCTTCAACAAGCGCATCGAGAAGACGCTGCTCGAGACACTCACGCACATTGCCGAGAGCCCGTTCCGGCGACTCTCCTACACGGAAGCGGTCGAGGTGCTCGAGAAGGCGCCGGTCAAGTTCGAGTTCCCGGTCGGCTGGGGCAAGGATTTGCAGTCCGAACACGAGCGGTACTTGACGGAGGAGGCGTTCAGCCAGCCGGTCGTCGTGACGGACTTTCCGGACGAGATCAAACCGTTCTACATGCGCGCGAACGACGACGGCAAGACGGTGGCGGCCATGGACGTGCTGCTCCCGAAGATCGGCGAGATCATCGGCGGCAGCCAGCGCGAGGAGCGCGAGGATGTGCTGCTCGAGCGGTTCCAGGCGAAGGGCACGGACCCGGCCGCCTACTGGTGGTTCGTCGATCTGCGCCGGTTCGAGACCGTGCCGCATGCCGGGTTCGGGCTCGGGTTCGAGCGGCTCGTCCAATTCTGCACCGGCCTGCAGAACATCCGCGACGTGATCCCGTTCCCGCGCACGCCGCACAGCGCGGAGTTCTGAAATTGGAAATTGGAAATTGGAAATTGGAAATTGGAAATTGGAAATTGGAAATTGGAAATTGGAAATTGGAAATTGGAACAC